>QWCO01000008.1_pt1 | contig 128567 bp, 101 predicted proteins | sample 1972611 | NCBI WGS metagenome assembly QWCO01 (sample SAMN09866706, study PRJNA288562) | Human oral metagenome isolate term1_saliva, whole genome shotgun sequencing... | reverse complement strand
GCTGCTTTTTCAGTATCTTCAAACCCTGATCCTATTTTATCTATCGTTGGAACTATGCTATCCAATTCTCTCCAACATTTCTTTAAATCCTTTGTTTTTTGATATGTTTCCATCATTTACAGCGTTTTACAAAATCTGTTGTTTCAAGATCCAATTCAATATCTCCTTTAATCTTATACTAGACTACTGACAAGTATGTGGAGGCAGCTCCAACCTGCGAATCGCTTCTTGGGGGAGTCTCTTCCCAATGAACTCCGTAGAGAGTGAAAGATACGTATATACAACTATGTTTCTAATATACCATCTATTATTTGATATCCTGTAATTTTTTTCTCCTGAAACTCATTTATTATTTCAGACAAAAAGAATATGCCTTTTGTGGTTTTAATAATATCATATTCAAGTTTGTCTTTAAGGAATAGTCTTTGGGGCTTCGCGGTAATCCTGTCATAATCGGCTGCTTCGTAATCCTCGGTGTCTTTAAATTTGACTTGAAGTCCATTCTTGCAGTCGAAAAAAGTGCTTTTATTAAAATCATATACGCTTACAGGTAACATGGGGAACCCCACTAGATAATAGTTTTGACTGAAAGTGTCAATTTTTGCTGTGATCTTATTGTGTATTGGCAATCTATATTTTGCAATTATCTCATAGACTCTATGACTTATTAAAAACTGCACCCCATGTTCGTATGGACCAAAAGCCATAAAATCTAATTGTTTAATAGATTTCGTTCTAGGGAAGTAGGTAATCATGAATCTATTTTTTGTATTAAACAATTGAAAATCAGTGATCATAACTCTGCTTTTATTCTTGTAGTTGTTTATGAAAAAATCATTGAACTCTTTTTCCTGTTCTTTGCTAGAGAACGATTCCTTCTTTTTCACCACAGCCACATCCCCATCCCTTTTTCCCGTAATGCTAGGTGTATAATCTATATCTATATTGTAATACTCCATTTTGTTTGTTTTTATTTGCAAGAAGAGATTCTCAAATGAAGCCCCTCCTTAAAGTAATCATTTAAGTTTAACCCAGACTTTCTTGAAGCGACCCATCAGCTGCTGCGCAATGGACCCTGCCAGCGAGTAACGTGACAGCGTCCCTCGAAGAGCTGAGGAGAAATCTAGAGGTAGTTTCAAAAAGCTCATAATGGTCTCATAATTGTATGGCTAAATAGCTCGCACATAGTGCGTACGTGCAAATATACCGATTGACGTTCAAGTAAGCAAGTATTTCATTGAGAATTTTATACTTGCACATTCCTCCTCCAAAGGCAACGCCAAGAGAAAAGGTAATCTTAATAGCACATCCCCTAAAGGCAATTCAGATAACTCTCAAGTGAAATTTAAGGCATCGACAAATCCCCAATACACAAAGAGAAAATAGTGCCTACACGACCTAAAGTCAAAACCTCGGCGAAGTCTGTGCAGACTACACGCCTCGGCGAAGTCTGTGCAGACTACACGTGTAGTCTGTACAAACTACGGCTGAAGTTTGTACAGACTTCAGCTGAAGTCTCCAGAAAGTACTACGTACTTACAAATTTAAGTACGCGCACTCATTGAAATAAGTACACGTAAACACTTCAGTAAGTACGCGTACTTATTGAAACGAGTACGTCGTACTCGTTATCGCGAGTGCGCGCAAATACGAATGTCAGATCTCTAAACTCGACGCCCTCGCAAAAAAAATCCCTCCTAAGATAAAATCTTAAGAGGGAACTATATTGGAGACCGTTGCACAGTATCCCAAAGGACAAGTTTTACTTGTTCTTTGGTGGAGCTTTGCAGAATGTGGTAATCGCAAGGCATTGAGACTGAAGGCGCAGGGAGTTTACTCTTGTAAATGACCAAGTCTGAATGTCGATAATAACGCAGCAAGTGCCTCATTATGCAATGGTTTCATACAAACTCGTAAAGCAAACAAAAATAATAGGTTGTATCAGGTTTTAACCTAGACACAACCTATCATTTTATAAACCCAGATAATCCTATCTAAAAATAGGCTTATCGGCAATACGACCTGCTGATGGTGGTGGCTCTACACTTCCCCACTCCTTATTTGGAGTAGCCCCCATTTCTAGGACAAGTTCTCCACCTGAAACAATATCGCTATGACGGAACCATGCCCTATTAAGAGTTCTTCCATTCAACTTAGCTGATTGGATATAGATATTATCCTTAGACCAATCTTTAGCGGTGATCGTAAATCTTTTATTGGTTGGAAGATGGATAGTAACCTTAGGGAAGCGTGGTGAGCCAATGACATAAATCGGCATACCCGGTGTCGTTGGATAAAAACCTAACATAGAGAATACCACATACGCACTCATACCTCCACCATCTTCATCGCCAGGTAATCCCATTAAATCATTTCGGAACCACGTGTCGAGAAGCTTATGAATAAAACGCTGCGTACGCCAAGAAGCTCCAGCGTAAACATACAAATAAGGAATATGTAAGCTCGGTTCATTCCCCATGGTAAACTGACCTACATTACCCGTTTGGTCTGGCATCTGACTATAGAACTGCCATCTGCTCATACTTAAAGGCTTGCGAAGAGTACTATCCAAATTCTCTATAAACTTCTCATTGCCCCCCATCAAGTAAATAAGATCTGCTATATTATGCTTAACATCCCAGCGATAAGTATAAGCATTATTCTCATCGTAGTAATCTCTAGCTCCAAGCCCACCTGATAGCTCGTAATCAAATGGTTTGATGAACTTATTATTTTTATCCTTTGGATGGAAGAAGCCTGTTTGATGATTATAAAGCTTATGATAATCGTAAGACTTCTTTAAGAATTCTTTGGCTTCTTCATCATGTCCGAGGTGGCGAGCCAATTCGCTAAGCGTCCAATAGTCATAATATGCAGCTAAAGAAACGGCTACTGCTTGACGCTTTTCCCAACGTGTAACATAAGGATACGATTCTTTTTCATCAATATTCAATGCTGGGAAATAGCCCTGATCATCCATAAACTTCGTAAGCTCTCGTTTAGGCATACGAGTCCAAGGGAGCAAACTCTTTTCCTGCATAGTTTTAAGTGCATAGCTATAAGCCTTATCGATATTAACTCCCGATAGCCCTTTAGCATAGGCATCAGCAAAAAGAGAGATAGCGTGATTACCATTCATGCGATGAGTATCACCCGTAACCTCAGGGAAAGTTGGCAACCAATGCTCTGGAGTCTGCTCTGCAATACGCAAATAACTCTGCAATATATGCTGCTGCATTTGTGGCTCCAATAAAATTCTCAACGGGTGGACAGCCAAATATGTATCCCAAACCCAGTCATCAGTATAAAACGGAACGCCATTATCCGGTAAAACTTTCTTAGCTTCTGCTGAATAATAATTTCCATTCTCCGAGATGTTAATCATGCGTTCGTAAGTACGATAGAGAGACGTATAGAATACTTGTCTATCTTGCTCCGTGCCGCCTTCAATCTCAATCTTACCTAGAGTACTATTCCAGAGTGAGCGCCCCCTCTTGGCAATCATATCTAGCTCGTAGGTCTGAATTTCACGCTCAACATTCTGCTTGGCCTGCTCTACGCTGATATAAGAGATACCATAGCGTAACTTAATGGTTTCCTTTCCTGGACCGAAAAATAAGGCAACCGTCGTTCCCTTATTTTGATTATCGGTAACCATACCTAGGCGTTGAGAGACGCTATCACGTACAGTTGCTCGTGTATTCTTCTCTTCACTCTGCAGATAAATATATACACGTACAGAGTCATTCAATGCTTGATAGCCCGATATCGTATTATCTTGAACAGTCAATTCCCCATTATCAGTATGCAGCATAACCCCTCTGTCTGGTTTAGCTGTATTATACTTGATTTCATAGATTGCACTTTGCTCACTAGGTGCATAGGCTACTGAAATATCTTCCTCTGGAAGGTCCACTAAATACCGATAGGGCTGTATGCTCTCATGGTCATAGATAAAGGAGCGAACATTGGGAACCTGCTCATTACTCGAACTAAGAGGACTAAGAGCAAAAGCCGATATTCCTCTATGACTAGTCAGAATTAAAGGAAATCCCTCTATAGTCTCAGCGGTATAATCTGCCCTATTAGGGGTAATACGCATCATACTATTCGGGAGCTGAACTGTTGGAAAAGTAGGCATCAGTAGATGGCTTATATTTCCCATGTATGGATTAACTAAATCCACAGGGTCATCGCCATCACTTAAGCTATTTACCCAAGAGCTACAAGATGCAAAGCTTACGAACAAGCCTAAGCAAGCCCACAATCGTAGTTTATTCATAGGCATATTAGCATTATATAATAGACAAGCACCTTAGCAATCTGTATTTCTACAGAGCTAAGGTGCCTATACTAATAACAAATTACTTAGAAATCTTATCGAAAAGAGTTTGTGCAGCGAAGCCTAATAAGTCAAATAGACGTGGCAATACCTTACCGAAGTCATCAGCTTCACATACGAGTATCTCAGCCGAATAAACAAGAGCCTTACCACCCTGAGGGTCTACACGATAAGTTGCCTTAGCAATCTTAATTTCTTGGCTAATCTCATTCACAAGAGCAAGTACTCTATCCTCCTTAAGACCTTCGTAAGCTTCTAGAGGGAAAGCCAAATCAATTTTGAGGAAAGTTTCATCTTCTGCTGTATCAGGAATCAAGAATGTGAGACCTTGATACTTAACAGCGATAAATCCTTGTTCTTCCTGAGGGGCATAACCCTCTGCCTTTAGCCATGCTAAGGCTCTATCCATTACTTTCATACTTATCGTACTTTTTATAGTGTTTACTTGCGTGCAAAGATAGGACTTTTATTGATACTTCCAATAGTGTGACATTATATCCTACTCTGATTTATCATCCGCCTTTGAGGATACTTAATAGCCCCTCACAAAGAGGTTCCCTTACTCAAACATCTACCAAAAGTAAAGACGGCGCATATTTATCGTAAATATACGCCGCCTTTATTTTAGTTGTTATTTCAATTTTGATTACTTCTTAGCTTTTGCCTTAGCTTGCTCTCTTTGCATGCGTTCAAGACGTTCAAGGAAGCTTTCACCCTTTTTCTTCTTAGGGTTCTTTCTATTCTCTTCCATCTGCTTTAAAATCTTATCATCATTAATCGTTGCACGGATGATGAAGAACTGAATAATCGAGATAAGCGTTGTCACAAAATAATAGTAACTCAAGCCCGATGCATTCTGATTGAACATGAAGAAGAACATAATAGTCATCATATAAGGCATATACTTCATACTTGCTGCAGCATCTCCTGTTGGAGCAGACGACTGCGACATCATATAGCGGTTATAGATGATATTCACGATAGACATCAACAAGCAGAATAAGCTGATATGGTTCCCCAACAAACTACCAATAATTGGAATATTGAAGTCCCAACTAATTACGGGGTCATACGTAGACAAGTCTGCCGCCCATAAGAAACTCTGACCTCTGAGATACACGGACGTTGGGAAATACATATAGAGAGCAATAAGGAATGGCATCTGCAAGAGCATAGGCAGACAGCCACTCATTGGACTAGCACCAACGGTATTGTAGAGAGCAAATGTTTCTTTTTGCTTCTTAAGAGCTGACTCTTGGTCTGTCTTACCCTCATACTTCTTGTTAATCTCATCTACTTGAGGCTTAAGCACACGCATTTTGGCTTGTGATACCTGACTCTTGTACGTAAATGGGAAAAGAAGAGTTTTGATAAAGACAGTAAGAATAAGAATAATAATCCCCCAAGAACCGATGTAATTCTTCAAGAAGTCTACAATAGGAATAATCAGCCACTTATTGATACTGCGGAAGACACTCCAACCTAAGTAAACAAGATGGTCTAGATGCAACTGCTCTAAGTCCGAAACACCTTCATCATACCCCTTAAGCGTATTATAATCGTTTGGACCAAAATAGAACGTGAAGTCAGCAGACTGAGAAGGCTTATAATCGAATGCTGTACGCATATCCATAGCACGTACATAGCCACTCTTCTCGTCCATAGCCTCAACACTCAAATTGCTTGATTCGAATGTTCCTCCTCGTTTGATTAAAACAGAACTAAAGTACTTATCCTTAAAAGCAAACCAGCGAAGAGATTCCTTTACGTGCTCTTCACTCTTACTTGATGAAGATAAATCATCAACAGTTCCATCTGTCTGCCCATAGTAGAGTGAACTATATTGTCCCTCAAAGCGATGGCTTTGTTCCTGCTGAGGTAGCTTTAGCTTCCATTGGAGAGCTTGCTGAGGATTAGCAGCAAGAACTGTCTCAGCACCCTTACCTGATATACTTAGCTCCAAGCGATAATCAGCTTGTCTTAGATGATAATTAAAATCTAAGTATGCATCTGCAGACAAAGGCAAGCGCAATACGGCTGTACTATCTGTGGAAGACACTACTTCAAATGTAGCATCGTGCGTATTGATTGTTTCTCCTCTTAAAGTTTTGAGCGGAATATTGAAGTAGCTATCATCGCCTTTCATCAAGGCTACTGGAGCAAACTTCTTAGTATCATAGCCATCTTTATGGTTATCATACCCTTTTACTTCTGCATAAGTTAGTTCTGCCCCCTTACTATTTAGCTTAAATAGTAGCTTTTCATTTTTTAATTCGATTGTACGTGCTTCACGAGGCTTCTTGTACTCGGGAAGAGCTGCTAATGTAGCAGAATCTAATGGCTGTTCGGGAGCAATAGCAACCGCAGCTTGAGAAGCAACTTTCTTTTGTTCTTCAATTTGCTTTGCCTTGGCTAATTGTTCCTGCTTTTGAGCTTCTGCTATCTGCTCGGGGCTAGGCTGATTAAACCAATTAAAGCCAATGACGAGCGCACCTATCAGTGCAAATCCTATTATTGTGTTTTTATCCATTTTACTTATTTAGGGTTGCTTTCACAAAGCTCACAAATAGATGGTTAGGGCGCAGAACCGTTGACCTATACTCAGGGTGATACTGAACACCTATATACCACTTATGGCTTGGGATTTCCACAGTTTCAACGAGACCTGTATCTGGATTTTCACCTACGCAAGCCATACCAGCCTTTTCAAAGGCTTCTCTATACTGGCTATTAAATTCAAAGCGATGGCGATGTCTTTCTCGGATAAACTCTGTGCCATAGGCTTCTGCGATGCGACTACCCTTACGGAGGACACAATCATATCCACCTAAACGCATAGAACCTCCCATATCGCTTACACTCTTTTGCTCCTCCATAATATCAACGACCTTATATGGAGTATCTGGCATAATTTCTGTCGTATGAGCATTCTCAAGTCCCAATACATTACGGGCAAACTCAATGACCATACATTGCATACCTAAGCAGATACCTAAGGTCGGAATGTTATTTTCTCGAGTGTAACGTAAGGCTTCAAACTTACCATCAATACCACGAGATCCAAATCCAGGACATACGACTACACCGTCTACACCCTGCAATAACTCAGCTACATTATCTCGAGTAATCTTCTCGCTATGAATACTAATCAACTTAAGACGACGCTTATTGTAAGTAGCAGCCTGCATCAATGACTCGTCAATAGACTTATAAGCATCTTGCAACTCCACATACTTTCCTACAAGAGCAATCGTTACTGTATCAACAGCTTCTTCTCGTAGCTTAAGGAAGTTATTCCAATCATGTAAATCGGGTTCATGCTCTGGTTCAATACCTACTTTACGCAAGATAGCTTCATCTAAATGCTGATTAAGCAAGGCTTGTGGTACTTCATAAATCGTAGGAACATCTTGACATTGTACTACTGATTCAGGAGTTACATTACAGAATAGAGCAACCTTACGAAGAATATCCGCATTTAGTTCTCGCTCTGTACGAAGAACCAATATATCTGGCTGAATACCGACTTCTTGCAATTGCTTTACAGAGTGCTGCGTTGGCTTTGTTTTAACCTCTCCTGCAGCCGCGATATAAGGCACATAAGTTAGATGCACGCATAGGCAATTACGACCCAACTCCCACTTTAACTGGCGTACGCTCTCAATGAAAGGAAGAGATTCAATATCTCCTACTGTACCACCAATTTCAGTAATTACAAAGTCATATTTATACTTTTGACCAAGGAGCTTAACATTGCGCTTAATCTCATCAGTAATATGAGGGACAACCTGCACAGTTTTACCTAAATAGTCTCCCTTACGCTCTTTACAGATAACATTCTGATAGATACGCCCCGTCGTGATGTTATTAGCTCTTGACGTGGCTATATTGAGAAATCTCTCATAATGCCCTAAATCAAGGTCAGCCTCATGACCGTCATCAGTCACGTAACATTCCCCATGCTCATACGGATTTAGAGTTCCGGGGTCAATGTTAATGTAGGGGTCAAATTTTTGGATTGTTACAGAGTAGCCTCTAGCCTGTAGCAGCTTGGCTAATGATGCAGCTACTATTCCTTTACCAAGTGATGATACTACACCACCAGTAACAAAGATATACTTGGTCTCCACTTTATTGAGTCTCTTATTAGTAATCTATTAACTGGTTTACAAAGATAGTATATTTCCCTCAACTATAATGAGACTGTTACACAAGCAAGCTCTCTCATCAAGCTCTTCATCTTAGATTAAATTGGGATAAATCTCGAATATCTAGATTCCCCTGTATCTATACTTTTTAAGTAAGCTACCAACTGCCAGAAGAGCCACCTCCACCAGAAGAACCGCCCCCAAAGCTTCCTCCTGAGAAGCCGCCATTGGAGAAGCTACGACAACGACTCATTGCACCAAGCAGTAAGCCTGCTCCTAGCCCTAACATGTCGGAGTTATTATTCGCATCTTCATCAATCCTATCTTCTTCACTTAGGTTGTGACAATACATGCATTGATACTGATTTAGCCGGTAAATCTTACCATAAGGAGGCTTTCTGTATCGCATGGATTTAATTAGTTTAGCTGTTTTCCCTCCACACTTAGGGCAATATCTGTAAGGGCTTCCTGCTATATCTTCTCCAATAACTTCGTTGTAGTGGCAGTCCCTGCAAGAATAAGCGTCATAGTGCTTAGCCCCTAGTCTTGTCTCAAGAAGTTGTAGTGCTGTTAGCGTTGTTGGATTGTTGATTTCTTGCATCGTATTCTGATGACAGTTCGGACATTGCTGCGCCATCTTATGAATTCGAGAGAAAAGCAATCTGCGGATATAAATAAGCATTAGCCCAAGGGGGAGAGCAAAGATACAATAGATAAAGAGTAGTCTTCTATACTTGCTATCTATTATACTTATCTGTTTGCGTGCCTCTGTAGTACTTTTTAAGCCACTAAGAGCGGATATGCGCATATCTAGAATGATGTATCCGAAGCCGAGGAACGCTAGAATGAAATAAGCACCTAACATAAATCCCCAGAAATCAATATCATTGCGCTTATCCTTAGTCTGCTTCGTTTTTAGGTAACCTTGTTCATTGAGCCTTGCATCAACAGAGGCTATGCCTGAGAGAATAGCTTCTCCGTAATGCCCTTCAGCAACTAGCCCTCTCATCTGATTCCTCCAGATACTACCGGTACTGGCATCCGTAAGGTAGCCTTCAAGTCCATAGCCAACTTCCCAGCGACTTTTGCGGTCTTCAACGACTAAGATAAAGAGTAATCCGTTGTTGCTTTTCTTATCGCCTAGTCCCCATAATCGAAAGAGTTTGTTGGAAAAATCTTCAATAGAGCTATTGCCTATTGAAGGCAAAACAATGACGGCAAATTCAATGCCTCGTTTTGCCCTCAAATCTCGTAAGTAAGCATTAATTGTTTGACTACTTTCTTTATCAATGTAGTTATTAGGGTCGCTTAGGAATTGAGTGCTGTCTGATAATTGTACGTTGGGAACATCCTCAGGTCTATATACACGATCAGCTTGACCGAAAAGCCTCAAAGGACTTAATCCGAGCAAGCTGATGATGAGTAGAGAGGTGTGCAATAGTCTATGCCACATTTACTATCTACTTATTTAGAGAAATCAACCTGAGGTGCTACATCGCTACCTTCCTTAGCTGCAAAATAAGGGCGACGTTTGAAGCCCATAATAGATGCAACTATATTCTTAGGAAATTGTCGTATCTCAGTATTGTACTCTTGTGCAATTTTATTGAAGTCTTGGCGAGCGATCGCAATACGATTTTCAGTTCCTTCAAGTTGGTCTTGTAGAGTTTTGAACTGCTCATTAGCTTTAAGCTCAGGATAGCGTTCGCTGACCACCATCAGTTTGCTGAGAGCTGAACTTAGAGCATCTTGTTGCTGCTGGAATTTGGCAAGCGCTGCTTCATCTAGTTGGCTAGCGTCAATCGTAGTACTAGTTGCCTTAGCACGTGCTTCAACGACCTTGGTTAGTGTTTCTTCTTCATGTTTGGCGTATCCCTTTACAGTAGATACAAGATTAGGGATAAGGTCAGCTCTACGTTGATACTGATTTTCAACTTGTCCCCAGCTTTGTTGAACCTCTTCATCAAGAGCAACTAATCCATTATATCCACAACTAGAGAAGCCAAATATCAGCATTATCGCTACTAATGTTCTGAGAAAAGAAGTTTTATTCATATTGGTTATTATCTTAGTTTCTTAATTAAATCTGTAAATACTTATAATAGTTCACAATCTTCTCCCGATACACTCCTTCCACAATAGTGGCAAGTGAGTTTTACACCTTTTTCCTGCACAAGCGAAACAGAGAATTTTGTTGCCATTGGTTCTGAGTTTGTGATACACTTAGGATTGGAACAACGAACTAATGCATGAACTTCTGGAGGAAGTGAGATGTATCGTTTCTCTGTTACTTGATAGTCTTTAATAACATTCAGTCTGATATTAGGAGCCAGTATAGCAATTTTATTGATTTCATCGTCACTGAAGAAGCGATTAGTTATTTTGATGATACCCTTACGACCAACTTGTTTACTTTCTAGGTTATTCCCGATTGTAATAGGAGTGTCGGATTTATCTAGCTGTAGAATGCTAACGATATTGAATAATTTATCGCTGGGAATATGGTCAAGCACGATGCCATTACGGATAGCTTCAACCATTAACTTATCCTTATTCATGTTTTTTCTTTGATTAATCTTGAATTTCAATTCCTAGAACATCACAGAGGATACTCTGTCGTATGTACAATCCATTTTGAGCCTGTTGAATAAAGTAAGCTTTAGGATTATCATCAACGTCTTGTGCTATCTCTCCTACACGAGGGAGTGGGTGCAATATCCTAAGATTAGGTTTGCTATTCTCAAGCATAGCATTAGTTAGTACATACACATTCTTAACGCGTTCATACTCTTCAAGGTCAACAAATCTTTCTCTTTGTACTCTTGTCATGTAGAGGATATCAGCTTGATTAATGACATGCTCATCAAAAACAGAATGCTCTTCGTAGGGGATTCCATGCTCTTCGCAAAAGGACTTATATTCACGAGGAAGTTTTAGCTCTTCAGGAGCAACAAAAATAAATTTCGGACGGAAATGGCTCATTCCTTCAATAAGGGAATGCACTGTTCTGCCGTACTTCAAATCTCCAACTAATACGATTGTCTTATCGTAGAGACTACCTTGAGTTTTGCGAATAGAGTACATGTCCAGAAGAGTTTGAGATGGATGTTGATTAGCTCCATCACCTGCATTTACGATAGGTACTCTGTTGAGTTCGGAGGCATAGCAAGCTGCCCCTTCGAGGAAGTGACGCATAACAATAAGGTCGGCATAGTTGCCGACCATACTGATTGTGTCCTTTAATGTTTCACCCTTGCTGCTACTACTTGTCGCAGCATCTGAGAAACCGATAACTTTACCGCCTAATCGAACAACAGCTGTTTCAAAACTTAAGCGCGTGCGTGTACTTGGTTCAAAGAAAAGGGTCGCAACGACTTTACCTGTAAGCAAATCTCTGTTTGGATTTAGCTCAAAAAGCTCGGCTCTGTCGAGGATACGAGTTATATCCTCTACACGGAGTTGATGGATAGACACAAGATGTTTCATGGTTTATTCTTCGGGTCTTATGACGTGAATAGCTTGAGGTAGGACTTCAATTTCAATTCTTTCTGGCATTTCTACTGGTTCTCCATCAAGATGGACAACACCTGCAGATTCTCTGATAAAAGTAGCTCTAGAGGTTTGATATGATTCTTGATAAGTGCTCTCTTCAAGTCGCTTACTAAAAAGCTGAAGTGTGAGCTGTGGCATGTCAAGAACACTAAACGGTTTAAGTATTACAATATCTACTTTCCCATCAGTCATTGATGCATTAGGTGCAATGTGAGCATTGTTGCCATACTGACTAGCATTGGCGGCTGCGACTACGAAGGCCTCAGAACGTACTGTTTCATGCCCCTCTATCTCGATAGTATAGGTCGACGGTTTATAGTTGATATAGCGTTCTAGAGATGTCGCTGCATAGGATATGAAGCCTCTGAAAGGTGCTTCGGCGAATGCTGCACTTACCTCGGCATCAAAACCCATTCCACAGGTACAGAAGAATGGTGATTTGTTGGCTAGGCAGCAATCAATGGTATCTATAGTTCCGTTTGCCGCAATCTCAGCAGCACGCTTTATATTCATAGGTAGGCCTAATGCTCTTGCTAAGCCATTGCCTGAACCCATCGGAATAATGGATAGTGCCGTTTGTGTATGTAGTAGCCCACGAGCAACTTCGTTAACTGTACCATCTCCACCTACCGCAATGACACGAGTAAAGCCTGCCTTAGCTGCATCTTCAGCTAGCTCAGATGCATGTCCAGCATAGCTAGTATAGGTGAAATACAAGGTATATGGCGAGTCTGCAAAAACTTGAATGAGTTTACTGACTACACCGGATTTTGAGCTTGTGCCACTTTTAGGGTTTATAATGGCCAATACTTTCTCTGACATAGTGTTCCAAGTTTTACTTTACTGGATACTGAAGAAGTCGTTGAGCTGCCATCGTTTCGTACTTGGTGCCAGGACGCCCCCAATTGCAAAACGGAAGTATACTGATACCTCCTCTAGGAGTGAAGTCGCCAAGAATCTCAATGTAGCGTGGATTCATCAACTCAATCAAATCCTTCATAATGATATTTACGCAGTCCTCATGGAAAGCACCATGATTGCGGAAACTGAACAGATAGAGTTTAAGACTTTTACTCTCTACCATCTTGACATCAGGAATATAACTAATATAGATGGTAGCAAAGTCAGGTTGTGCTGTAATAGGGCAAAGGCTCGTAAACTCGGGACAGTGGAAACGTACCCAATAATCCCCATCTTGATGCTTGTTTGTAAATGCCTCTAATACCTCAGGAGCATAATCCTGTTTGTATTCTGTAGTTGAACCAAGAAGTTGTAGTTCATTTTCTCCGTCTCTTATACTTGCCATACTCTAATATTATATCTGTGATTATTTTCACAAAGATAGTTACTATTTTCTCTCTCTTGATGAGTTGGAAATTTCAGTAGCTCTAAAGTGTTTGATGGAGAAGTGTGCCGAATTTAGTCAAAGTTGGTATGTTCAGATTATTTGTATATCTTTGCAGACGATTTCAAGGGTCGGTTGGGTAGCTCAGCTGGATAGAGCAATAGCCTTCTAAGCTATCGGTCCTGGGTTCGAATCCCAGCCCAATCACGTAAGGAGATAGATTATATAATCTATCTCCTTTATTTTTTAGACAGTTACCTTCCCTTGAGTAGACACTTAAAATTCCAATAAAAAATCTCTGAAAATATGCTGTTGGAGGCATGCCGTGTTCCCAATGTGTACCCAAAGTTCAAAATGTGTACCCACGACAACTGACAATCAATACAGTGAGGATAGGTGTTTTTTTAGGGGGGGGGTATCATTTGCGCGTACTTAGAGACCATTGCATAATACAGTACTCGCTACGTTATTATTGACATTCAGACCCTGTTATTTATATGAGTAGATGCCCTGCACTCTCAGGCTCAATGCCTTGCGAAAGCTGCGTTCTGTAAAGTCTTTTTCTGTATATTCTAGGCGTCTTTTTTTGCTTTGTGTGTGGAGAAAATATTGAACAAGCACAAGAGAAAATATTATATAGTTTCCTAAACTCAAAACCTCGGCGAAGTCTGCACAGACTACGGCTGAAGTCTCTAGAAAGTACTACGTACTCACAAATTTAAGTACGCGCACTTACGAAAATAAGACCTACGTATTCACATTGATTTTTGGTCTAACTTTTGGGGTGCATATCATAGAGTGATACTCCTTAATAGCCCAGGACATAAGCTTTGGGTCAGTTGCTATAAACACATTTATTTGATACGCTTACCCTGCTTTATTGTTCATTGGTAGGCTAGGTGGCGTATTATGTACTACCTTTGTAGCCATTAAATAATTAGCAATGAGTAAACCCGAATTATATCCGCATAACTTTGAATCCAAGATAGGTTTTTCTTCAATAAGGGAAGAATTGCTTGGATATTGCTCAAGCGCTCTTGGGCAAAGTATCATTCAGAATATCGAAGCGACAAATGACTATGCACTCATAGTTAAGAGCTTGTCTGAGGTTCGAGAAATGATTAATCTTATTTCTTCAGCAAGTGTACTACCTTCGCTTCAATTAGTTGATTGTAGGCAGTTATTGCATGAGTTACGTCCTGGAGGCTCATTTTTAGAGGAAGAAGCTCTAGTTGATTTGCGACATATGCTTATTGCTCTGCATGATTTGCATAAGTTCTTCACAGAAACAAGCACAGAGGGAGATAGACAAGATGAAAGCTTGAGTTATGTTTATCCATCCTTAAGTAAACTCTATTTTGACGCTCCTACATTCCCCAAGATTGAGCAGGCTCTAACGTATTTGCTTGATGCCGAGGGAAAAATAAAAGATACAGCAAGCAAAGAACTGAGACGTATACGACAAGAACTCAGAGAATGTGAACGCAGTTTGTCCGGAATGCTCGCTCGTATAGTGAGTAATGCCCGCAAAGAGGGTTGGATAGATTTGGATGTTCAGCCCGCAATGCGTGATGGTCGTTTGGTAATCCCTGTTCAACCTCAGCATAAAAGGCGCATTAAGGGTATTGTGCATGATGAGAGTGCCACGGGTAAGACTGTCTACATAGAACCCGTGGAGATGGTTGAAGCCAATAATCGTATACGTGAATTGGAGGGAGAAGAACGTCGTGAAATTATACGTATTCTTATTGAGATTGCAAATAAATTGCGTCCGAATATAACGCATCTATTAAGAGCCTATGAGCTCCTTGCTTATACTGATGCAATATTGGCTAAAGCTCGTTGGGCAAGAACTTATGAGGCAATTAGTCCCGCTATTGTAGATAGTCCACATCTAGAGTGGTATTCTGCGCGCCATCCTTTGCTCATGCATAGTCTTAAAGCTCAAGGGCGCGAGGTTGTTCCACTAGATATTAAACTTACAGAAGATGAAGGGCGATTGCTGATTATCAGTGGTCCAAATGCTGGGGGAAAGTCTGTTTGTTTGAAGACGGTAGGCCTACTTCAGTATATGATTCAGTGTGGCCTGCCTATTCCTATTGGTGAAACATCGACTGTAGGCATATTTAATCACTTCTTTATTGATATTGGCGATGAACAAAGCTTGGAAGATGATTTGAGTACTTATAGCTCTCACCTCAAGAATATGAAGCACTTTGATAGGTATTCAGATGATAAGACACTTATTCTTATTGACGAATTTGGGGGAGGGACAGAACCAACAATAGGTGGTGCTATTGCTCAAGCATTGCTACATCGTTTCAATGAAAGTAGGGCTTATGGCATTATTACGACGCACTACCAAAATCTTAAGAACTTTGCTGAAGATACAGACGGTCTGATAAATGGGGCTATGCTCTATGATAGACATGAGATGCGTCCTCTATTCAAATTGTCAATAGGTCGCCCTGGTAGTTCGTTTGCTATTGAGATAGCAAGGAAGATAGGTCTTCCTGAGGATGTAATCGCTGAGGCTAGTGAGATTGTGGGTAGTGAGTACATCGATATGGATAAGTTTTTACAGGATATTATCCGCGATAAACGATATTGGGAAACTAAGAGACAGAGTATTCGTAAGGAAGAAAGAACCCTGCAAGAAGCTGCTGCTCGCTACACGATAGAGGCTGAAGAAACGGAGAAGCAGAGAAGGGCAATTCTTGCTGAAGCAAGACAAGAAGCACGCAAAATCGTTGATGAGGCTAATGGTCGTATTGAACGCACTATTAAGGAAATTCGTGAAGCGGAAGCCGAAAGAGAGATAACTCTAGGTATTCGTCAAAGTCTTAAGGTCTACCAAGAGGAACTTGAAGAAGAGATCGTCATAGACACAAAGGCAAGAGAAAAAGCGCAACGTGAGGTAGAGAAGTTACTGCGTAGGCGAGAACGAAAGCAAAAGGGCGAGAAGTCCGGGCAGAGTGAAGCCGAGGTTGCACAGCACTTCCGTATAGCGACAAAATTAGCTAAGCGAGAAGAGCAAAAGGATACAACTTTCAAGGTTGGAGACTATGTGCGTTTGGACGGACAAAAAACTGTTGCATCTATTATTATTCTTAATGCTAAGGAAGCGACTATTGCTTTGGGTATGATTAAGATGACTGTTGCTTTGGATAAACTTAGACCCGTGAGCAATAAAGAAGTAACACGAGTGCAAAGTCACCAGAAGAGTTCAAGTAGCTCTTCATCAAAGTCCGTCATTGACCAAATACATGATAAGCGTTTGCATTTCAAGCAAGATATTGATTTAAGAGGTATGCGTGTGGGGGAAGGTGTAGAAGCTGTACGTTACTACATAGATGATGCTATTCAATTGGGTATATCACGAGTACGCATTCTTCATGGTACGGGTACTGGTGCACTCAAACAAGCTATACGCGAATATCTAAAAACAGTACGTGGAGTTAAGCGTGTTGCAGACGAACATGTAGACTTTGGAGGTGCTGGTATCACCATAGTTGACTTTGCATAGGGGATACCTTATTTTGTGATTTAATTATATTATGGATCGAAAACAGTTGGTGTCATTCTCTGAGATAGCTTCTTTTCTCCGAGTTCCTCTTATGGTTCTCGTTGTTTGCATACATGGAGTTGGGAGCGACATACAAACAATCGATTTTGTTAATCATCTTCCAATTCTGAGTATTGGGAATGTATATACGTACATAACAGAGCTGCTTTCTCATTCTCTTGCACGTATAGCTGTCCCTCTCTTCTTTTTTATTTCAGGTTATTATACCTTCTCCTCGAAGGATTGGGCAAAAGGGGATATTATTACAGGTGAGTGGAAAAAGAAGATAAAATCTCTTCTAATCCCTTATGTAGTATGGAATAGTTTGTACTTATTGCTATTGCTTCTCAAGACTAAGATAGGGGAGTATCTTCATTTAAACTTTAATGATGCGTTTAGTATTAGCAGTTGGCAAGAACTATTAGGTTACTACTCACTTAATGTAGTGGACTATCCTTTGTGGTATATGCGAGAACTCATATTGCTGACATTACTGGCTCCAGCTATCTATTTTAGCCTTCAAAAATTTGCTAAAGGATATATCCTATTGGTCTTTTTAGGTTTCTTCATGGGGTTGAGTTTATTCCCCGGTTTATTGGGCTTCTTGTCTTTATTTTTCTTTTCGACAGGAGGGTATTTAGGTTATAAGCGAATTAACCCTTTAGAGAGTATTTGGAGATATAGAAGTTTAATATTGATGTGCAGTGTTATTCTAGTTTTGAGCCTTCCATTCTTAAATCAATTTGAGAGTTATCAATATATTGAATACATATACATTCTATTAGGTTCATGCTCAGCTTTCATACTAAGTGATAGGGCAATTAAAATGTTCCCAATACAGTGTAGTCGTATTAAAGAAGCGAGTAAGTATGTATTCTTTGTCTATGCAGTGCATACTGTGTTTTTAGTGAATTGGGCAAGGGGGCTTGTTTTTCGAATCCCTTTATTACGTCCAGATGCTATCGGGGGGATATTGGGATATTTATTGATAATTCTACTTACCATAATTTTTAGTTTGGTTTGTTATCATGTATTGAATAGAATTGCTCCTAGACTCATTAGATGGTTGAGTGGCGGAAGAGCTTAGTAATTGCTAATAGGCATGCTCCACTCTCAGCTCGGTCTACATCTTGCTTCTTCTGAACGGAAGTCCTCTCTATCATCTGCTACTTCTATCAAACATTCGGATAGCACATCAGGCAAATACGCACAATTATCTCCAACCCAGAGAAGCTCCACCCAAAGCCCTTGGTGTTTGATATCAGGAAGTTAAGAAGATTTTTCTGAGCTCCTCGAATTTTTCTCAGTCTATGTAAGCAGAGTCAAAGGCGAAGATATCTCCTTATACAAACCGATCGGGGTGCAACATGAGGCGATCTTGGGTGGCAGCCTAGTAGAAAAAGGTACTAGACAGTAATAAATTGCTCGAATAGCCATCATTTTACTGCTATTTCAATGCTTTCTAGTAACTTTGCCCTATTCTAATGGATTTTTGAATGAAAAGAAAGATTCTAAAATGGCTATGGGTAGCCTTCCTTGGAGGAGGAGCGATGACGTTCATCATATTCCTAGCTATTTATATGGGGTGGATTGGTTATATGCCACCCATTGAACAATTACAAAACCCAGTTAATAAGTTTGCCTCTCAGATTATATCGGCCGATGGCGAAGTAATGGGTTCGTATGCCACTAGTGGGGATAATCGTATTTATGTCTCATACAATGACATTAGTCCCAATGTTATCAATGCTCTTATTGCCACTGAAGATGCTCGTTATTATGACCACTCTGGTATTGATTTCCGCAGTTTGGGTCGAGCTATCGTGAAGACAGGTATCTTAAGACAAAAGAATGCTGGTGGAGGAAGTACAATCACTCAACAGTTGGCCAAGCTACTCTATACAAAGCAAACAGAGAGTCGCTTAGGACGTCTTTTTCAGAAGCCTATTGAGTGGGTTATCGCAGTACAGCTAGAGCGTTTCTATACGAAGGAAGAAATCCTTACGATGTATCTTAATCAATTTGATTTCCTCTACAATGCTGTGGGTATACGCTCGGCAGCCCAAACTTACTTTGGGAAAATGCCTAAAGACCTAAACATACAAGAAGCTGCTATGCTTGTAGGTATGTGTAAGAACCCTTCCTTCTACAATCCTGTACTACACAAAGATAGCGACAGACCTATCACGCGCCGCAATACGGTCTTCGACCAAATGGTGAAAGCTGATATGCTCACCGAGGAGGAAGCAGACTCACTCAAGAGTCTACCCATTGAAACTCATTTCACTCGTTCTACCCACAAACAAGGAGTAGCTCCATATCTACGTGATTATTTGAGACGCATCATGATGGCTGAGAAGCCTAATCCTAGTGATTATGCTAGCTGGCAAAGCGAACAATATACAGTAGACTCACTCGCTTGGGAAGAGGACCCTCTATATGGTTGGTGTAACAAGAATACAAAGGCAGATGGCTCAAATTACAACATCTATACAGATGGACTTAAGATTCATACCTCTATCAATGTTACCATGCAACAATACGCAGAGGAAGCTATGCAAGAACATCTTGGCGGAGTGCTTCAGCCTGCATTCGATAGAGAAAACAAAGGACGAGCAACAGCTCCATTCTCTGAAAATCTAACTATTAAAGAAAGAGAGGACATCATTCGTAGGGCTATGCGCCAAAGTGAGCGATGGAGGGCTAGTAAAGAAGAAGGTCTTAGCGATGAAGAAATCACGGCTAGCTTCAATCATAAAATTCCGATGACGCTTTGGAGCTGGAATGGAGAGAAAGAAGTTACGATGTCTCCTCGAGATTCTATCCTTTACGTCAAGGGAATACTCCGTACTGGATTTATGGCAATGGACCCACACAATGGTCATGTCCTTGCTTATGTAGGAGGTATTGACTTCTCAGCCTTCCAGTATGACATGGTATCACAGGGTAGACGACAAGTAGGTTCTACAATTAAGCCATTCCTCTACTCTCTATCTATGATTGACGGCTATTCTCCTTGTGATATTATTCCTCATAGCCCTCCACACATTCGCCAAGCCGATGGTACAATTTGGGCTCCACGTACGGGAAATCGTCCAAGGGGAAGCGCATCTATTCAGTGGGGACTGCAACACTCTGACAACTGGATTACCGCTCAGCTGATGAGTCGTACATCTACAACAGCATTCCTAAGATTGCTTCGTAGCTATGGTATGGCTGGGAAAATCACAGAAGCTCCTGCGATGTGCTTAGGTACTCCTGATGCATCTGTAAGTGAAATGGTATCTGCCTGCTCTACATTTGTCAATAAGGGTATACGTGTAAGTCCAATCTTTGTAACGCACATAGAAGACCAAATGGGCAATGTAGTTGCGACATTTACACCTCGCACAACGGAGGTTCTCCCTCAGAATGCCGCTGACAAGATGCTTTATATGCTACAGAATGTAGTACAAGGAGGTACAGCTAGTCGCTTACGTACAAGACATGCTCTAGAAATGCCACTTGGAGGTAAGACTGGTACAACGCAGAACAACAGTGACTCATGGTTTATGGGCTTTACGCCTGATATCGTAGCTGGCTGTTGGGTTGGAGGTGAAGACCGCTCTGTGCGTTTCAGGTCAATGAATTTTGGTCAAGGTGCCGCTGCAGCTCTCCCTATATTTGGTATTTTCATCAAGAAAGTTTATAACAATCCTAAGCTAGGTTACAGCAAAGCGACCAAGTTTGATTTACCAGAGTCATTTGCGCCTTGTAGTGATGCCAACTCGGGAACAGATGGTGGCGATGATTTATTCTTCCCGACAGACTCAGCAAGTCAAAAATCAGCGAATACTAACGAATAATCATAGTTTCTAATAAAACACTTCTAAAAGCTACCGTAAAGTTTATTTTACGGTAGCTTTTTTTCATATCTAAAGAGGCATAAACATCAGGATAACCCAGTAATTGATTGGTGGTGATAACATAGATAAGCCCTGCAAGGGCAACACTCCTTCATAGCCCAGGGCGCAAGTCCTGGGTTAATCAATGGAATATATTTATTGAGCCCCAAAGGGGCGGCACTTCCGAGACGTAAGGCAAATGTTCACTTTGTAGTGCCGCTCCTACGGAGCTCTTAATTCTTGTGTACCCTGTTTACCCAGGGTTTCATATCGGGCTTTGCCCTCATTCCACCCTGGGCTTTGAAGAAGTATCGTGCCTACGGCACTCATAATGCGCCTGAATTTTGATGCACCTGCCCTGCATAAGTGTTTTCTAGCAACAATAAACCCTGCAAATTCGGTATCTTTGCAAAAATTATATCAGATACATAAGATTAAGCATGATTATAGCTCAGCATAAGAGAAAAGAAAATATATGCGAATACTTGCTCTACATGTGGCAGGTCGAAGACCTTCTACGAGCTGCACACTGCCGTACTGAAGAGATAGACGCCCTTATTCTACCTAAATACGAGCATGCTGGTGTAGATTTACAAGCAGTAAGACAGTGGTACTATGAGCTAGCTGAGATGATGCGTACTGAGGGTAAACAAGAAAGTGGGCACTTAGATGTTAATCGCATTGTTCTGATGCAGCTTGAGGAGTTACACCGCAAACTGTCTCAAAATCCCAACGATTATATCTATCAAGGTTTGCACTACCAAGTACTACCAGCTATAGTACAGCTTAGAGGTAAAAGTGGAGGGCATGATGCGAGTGATATTGAGACATGTTTCAATGCTATTTACGGATACCTAACGCTCAAACTTCAAGGCAAATCTATCTCAGAAGAAACAGATAAGAGCATTAAGCAGATTAGCTCTTTCCTCGCTATGCTTGCTCATAAATACAAACTTGAACAAGAGGCTCAAACTGAAGAATAGAATGAAGAAACTACGCGTCATATTAACAGGAGGGCATGGGCAACTTGGTTCGTCAATCCAACAAGTTTGTAAGGCTAGTTATCAGGAAATAGAACTAGTCGTAACAGACAGAGCTTCTCTCGACGTAAGTCAACAGGGAGCTCTTGAGGATTACCTAAAAGACAAACCCTCTACCCTTCCTACGATTGTGCTTAACGCAGCTGCATACACAGCTGTAGATAAGGCCGAAGAAGAGGAGGATGCAGCCTATGATTTGAATAGCTTTGCTCCGGGGTACTTAGCTCTCAGTTGTAGTCAGCTTGACCTTATGCTGATACACATTAGTACCGACTATGTTTTTGATGGGCAAGCATCCACACCCTATATGGAGGATAGTCCGACCAATCCTATTTCCGTTTACGGCAGGACAAAAGCAGTCGGAGAAGAGAATATATTAAGATTGCTTCCAGCTCGAGGTCTTATAGTCCGCACATCTTGGTTATATAGCCCTTACGGTAAGAATTTTGTCAAGACTATGATACGTCTTAGCCAAGATAAGACGACGATATCTGTCGTTAATGACCAAACGGGAAGTCCGACCTATGCTCCACATCTTGCTGATGCTTTGCTAAAGATAGCTTTACAAGCAGAGCAAAGGGGATTCTTTCCTCAGCCTATCATTCATTTTACGAATGCAGGAACATGTACATGGTATGATTTAGCTAAGGCAGCTATTGAGCAATTAGGTAATGCGGAGTGTAAAGTCATACCCATAAGTACCCAAGAATATGGTCAGGTTGGTGCCCAGCGCCCTATGTATAGCGTCCTAAGTCATCGCTATCTTACAGCCATATATGGTATTGAACCCCAGCCTTGGCAGCAAGGCATTGAAGACTTTGCTCTTTTTCTAAAAAACGATTTTACCCAAACAGATAAATAAATATATATGAGTCAATATAGCAACGAGATTAACCTTAGACGTACTTTTGCGATAATCAGTCACCCTGACGCAGGTAAAACGACACTGACCGAAAAACTTCTTCTTTTCGGTGGTGCTATACATGTTGCAGGAGCTGTAAAGAGTAACAAGATTAAGAAGACAGCCACTAGTGACTGGATGGAAATCGAGAAACAACGTGGTATTTCAGTCGCAACCTCTGTAATGGGTTTTGAGTACAACGGACATAAGATCAACATCCTTGATACTCCTGGTCACCAAGACTTTGCAGAAGATACATTCCGAACTCTTACTGCTGTAGACAGCGTTATTATTGTGATTGACTCAGCTAAGGGTGTAGAAGCACAGACACGCAAACTTATGGAAGTTTGTCGCATGCGTAAAACGCCTGTGATTGTGTTCATGAACAAGTTAGACCGCGAAGGGCGTGATACTTTTGATTTGCTTGATGAAGTTGAAGCTGAATTGCAAATCAATGTGCGCCCTCTGTCTTGGCCTATTGACATGGGGCAACGCTTCAAGGGTGTTTACAACATCTATGAGCAAGGGCTAAACCTATTCACACCAGACAAGCAGCGTATTACCGAGAGTGTAGCTATTAGCGACATTCATTCCCCCGAACTAGAACGTTATATATCGCCAGAGCAAGCAGAGAAATTGCGTGCAGACCTTGAGCTCGTTGATGGCGTGTATCCAGAGTTTGACCGTGAAGCTTACTTAAGAGGTGAACTTGCTCCCGTATTTTTTGGTTCAGCCCTTAATAACTTCGGTGTACAAGAGCTTCTTAATTGTTTCATAGACATAGCTCCATCGCCACAAGCAGTACAAGCAGAAGAACGTATCGTCGATCCACATGAAGAGCCATTCACTGGCTTTGTATTCAAGATACACGCCAATATGGACCCTAACCACCGTAGTTGTATTGCCTTTGTGAAGATTTGCTCAGGTCGTTTTGAACGCAATGCCAATTACAAACACGTGCGTTTGGGTAAGATGATGAAGTTCAGTAGCCCTACCGCATTCATGGCTCAGAAGAAAGAGACTGTGGAGGAGGCTTTTGCTGGAGATATTATCGGTCTGCCAGATACGGGCAATTTCCGCATCGGAGATACACTAACAGCAGGAGAAGTTCTTCACTTTAAGGGATTACCTAGCTTCTCACCAGAGCAATTCAAGTATATTGAAAATCAAGACCCAATGAAGACCAAACAACTTGCTAAGGGTATTGACCAGCTCATGGGCGAAGGTGTAGCTCAGCTCTTCACAAACCAATTTAATGGACGCAAGATTATTGGTACTGTTGGGCAACTTCAGTTCGAAGTTATTCAATATCGTTTGCTACATGAATACGGAGCAGCCTGCCGTTGGGAACCAGTAAGCCTACATAAGGCTTGTTGGATTGAGAGTGATAATTCTGAATCTCTTGAGAACTTCAAGAAGCGTAAAGCCCAATTTATGGGAAAGGACTTATCCGGACGGGATGTTTATCTTGCCGATAGTGCTTACGTTTTGATGATGGCGCAACAGGATTTCCCGGACATTCGCTTCCACTTTACTAGCGAATTTGGCAAATAAATAACGAACAAACATTCTATACAAACAACTAAGGGCTGTATCAAGGTAATCTTGATACAGCCCCTTTTTCAACTTAATACAACATAAGCAGAACGTCTAGCCTTATTTTAGGGCTATGCCATAATATCACTATAGCTCCTAAAAGAATACGCCTGCCAAACATTCTATCTGTTTAGTAGGCGCATTCTAAAAACTTAGTCGGGATGACTGGATTCGAACCAGCGACCACACGCCCCCCAGACGTGTACTCTAACCGGGCTGAGCTACATCCCGTAGCCAAAGAATAAGGTCTAAACGCTTATTCTTTTGCTCTGCAAAGATAATATATTTATCTTAACCTCCAAAAGCCTCTCGGTAAAAGTCCAGAGCTTCCTCTATTAAAGCTGTATTATCTGTTTGCCAAACTTCAGCTTCGCCCAATTTGGTTAAGAGAGCAAACCTAATTACTTGGTTAGAACTCTTCTTATCCATCTTCATCAGTTCAATCAAATGAGGATAAGCTTTACATACATATTGATATTGAGGGTAATGCTCTCGAGCTAATCCCATTAGCGTACGTAGAATAGACAAATCTAAGCCTAGATGCTTATAAGCCAAGTAAGATTCAACGATAAGCCCGATGACGACTGCTTCCCCGTGCATCAATGGACGACCATAAGCAACCTCTCGGCTAAAGGTTTCTAGAGCATGCCCCACAGTATGTCCAAGATTAAGTACCGCACGTTTACCATTACGTTCTTCTGGGTCTAGGGACACAATCTCTGCCTTATACTCAATACATCTAGATATTAGCTCTAGCCAATCCTCACCAAGCATTTGCTGAGGTTCACAAGCACAGACCTTATGCCATAAATCGGGACCACTTAACAAGCCTGTCTTTATCACTTCTCCGAAACCTGAATATATCTCATTTATAGGGAGTGTATCTAGGAAGAGAGTATCTACAATAACCTCTTCAGGTAGATGGAAAGCCCCTATCAGGTTCTTTACTCCGCCAAAATCAATAGCGGTCTTCCCTCCTACAGAGGCATCAACCATACCGAGCAATGTCGTTGTAATATTGACCGTACGAATACCTCTCATATAGGTAGCAGCGGCAAAACCTCCGACATCCGTTAATGTTCCTCCCCCAATCAATACGAGAACGCTCTTCCGACTTGCTCCCTCTTTATGTAACCAATCCCAAACACGAGCAAGCAAGGACGTATCCTTTTCCTCACTCACAATCTCTAACCTAAGACTAGGATAAGGGGCTATAAAGCTAACAAAATCATCTGGCAACGCTGAATAACAAGCGTCATCTATCGCGAAGAACAAAGAGTCGCAAGGCAACTCCTTAAGAAAAGGAATTGCCTTGCTTACTAATATATTATGACCTATAATCATAATCCTATGAATTATGCTCCGACTGTCTCACTAAGGATTTGCTGTACAGCTTCATCAAGACCTTCGACACGCTTACCTCCTGCAGTAGCAAAATGAGGCTGACCTCCACCGCCACCTTGGATATGCTTAGCTGCCGAACGTAAGATATTTGAAGCATTCCAACCCTTAGACTCTACCAAATCACGGCTAAGCATCAGTGTTAGATTAGGCTTACCTCCTTCATTTGTAGCACCGATGAAGATGAAGCTTTCAGTCAATTCCCCTGCTATCTGAAAAGCTAAATCCTTAATCAATTCTGCTGATACATTCTGCTGAACCTTAAAGATGCGCACTCCACCAAGCTCCTCTCTTTGACTTAGTAGGTGTTGCTTGACGCTTGCTACCTTTTCCTTTAGAGCTGCTTGTACTTGCTGTGCAAGTTCGGCATTCTCTTCTATTGTTTTCTTGATAGCCGTAATGATTTGAGGATTATTATTAAATAACTCCTTCACCTCCTTAAGCAAATCTTCTACTTGGTAAAGCATCTTCTCTGCTCCAACACCTGTCACAGCTTCGATACGTCGTACACCAGCAGCTACAGAGCTTTCGCTAATAATGCGGAAGAAACCAATACGTCCGGTTGCTGATACGTGAGTACCACCACAGAGTTCTACAGATGTTCCATATTTAAGTACACGAACTTCCTCGCCATACTTTTCTCCAAAAAGAGCCATTGCGCCCATTGCCTGAGCTTCAGCAATAGGCACGTTACGGAATTCTTCTCTAGGGAAGTTTTCACGGATACGCTTGTTGACTAGCTGCTCAACCTTGCGCAAGTCACTAGGTTCAACTTTGCTAAAGTGAGAGAAGTCAAAACGAAGAACATCAGGAGATACAAATGACCCCTTTTGTTCAACATGAGTACCTAAAATCTCGCGAAGAGCTTCATGTAAAAGGTGCGTAGCAGTATGGTTAGCTTCTGCGGCATGACGCTTCTCTACATTGATAACAGCTGTTAGTTCGCAGCTTGCATCCTCAGGAAGCTTAGTCATCAAATGCACAGGCAGATTATTTTCTCTCTTAGTATCGAAGACTTCATACTTCGTTGTGCCGTCTGTGAGGTAACCGCTATCCCCTACTTGACCACCCATTTCAGCATAGAATGGTGTAGACGAAAGCACTACTTGATAGTATTCCTTATTCTTCTGCTTAACCTTACGATAACGAAGAATTTCGGTATCACATTCTGTGTAATCGTAACCCAAGAATGTTGTTTCTCCTTCACGAAGAATAACCCAGTCTTCAGTATCTAGGGCTGCAGCATTACGTGCTCTAGCTCGCTGAGCTTCCATAGCTACGTTAAAGCCCTCTTCATCAAGACTACAACCATGCTCCGAAAGGATTAAGGCTGTAAGGTCTAGAGGGAAACCATAGGTATCATATAGAACGAAAGCGTCATCTCCGCTCAAGGTCTTATTACTGCCGAGCTCCTCTATTTTCTTTTCGAGAAGACGGATACCAGTTTCCAATGTGCGTAAGAAGCTTTCTTCCTCCTCCTTAATCACACGTTGGATAAGGTCCTTACCCTTGATTAGTTCGGGGTAAGCATCACCCATAGAGTCAATGAGAGAAGGAATTAGGCTATACATAAAGGCATCTCTTCTCCCTAGGAAAGTATAGCCGTAACGCACAGCACGACGCAAGATACGACGAATGACATACCCTGCCTTAGCATTTGATGGCAATTGACCATCAGTAATCGCAAAAGCAATCGTACGGATATGGTCAGCAATAACACGCATAGCTACATCGCTCTTGGCATCTGCCCCATAGTTTACGCCCGTTAGAGTTGAGATGGCTTGAATAATTGGCGTGAATACATCTGTATCGTAGTTAGATGTTTTGCCCTGTATCGCCATACACAGACGCTCAAAGCCCATACCAGTATCAATAACATGGTTAGGAAGGCTATCTAATGAGCCATCAGCCTTGCGGTTGAATTGCATAAATACAAGGTTCCAAATCTCAATAACCTGAGGATGTCCTTGGTTAACCAATGTCAAACCATCTACAGCCTTGCGTTCTTCTTCCGAACGTATATCGATATGAATTTCTGAACATGGACCACAAGGACCTTGATCACCCATTTCCCAGAAATTATCGTGCTTATTACCGTTTAGGATACGCTCTTGAGGAAGATACTGAGCCCAGTAGCCAGCGGCTTCTTCATCTCGGTGTAGACCTTCGTCCTCTGCTCCCTCAAAAACAGTAACGTATAATCGGCTCTTATCCACCTTAAGAACTTCTGTAAGAAATTCCCAAGCCCATTCGATTGCTTCTTTTTTGAAATAGTCACCAAAAGACCAGTTACCAAGCATTTCAAACATCGTATGGTGATAGGTATCATGCCCAACTTCCTCTAGGTCATTATGCTTACCGCTCACACGCAAACACTTTTGAGAGTCTGCTACACGTGGATACTTGATTTCTGCATGCCCAAGGATGATATCTTTAAATTGGTTCATCCCTGCATTTGTAAACATAAGTGTTGGGTCGCCCTTAACTACCATAGGAGCTGAGGGTACAATCTGGTGTCCTTTGCTAGCAAAGAATGATTTATAGGATTCTCTTATCTCTTTCGATGTCATCATATAATACAATTATCTCTTATTTTTATTAGGCTACAAAGATAATCAATTATATGCTTGTTTACTGCATAAAAAGTCTATCATAGTAATACATCTCCAGAAAGAAAAGAGTCAGCGTGAGTAGCAAGACGCCAATCACGCTGACTTAGCTAGCGATTAAGAAAAGGATTAAAACCTTATTCTCCTAAGATTTCCGCTTTGTGAGCTAAATAGGTAGATATATCTTTATCTCCACGACCACTAACATTGACAACAACGACATCGTCTGCTCGGAAAGTCAAATGTGGCAATAGAGCTAGCGCATGACTGCTTTCTAATGCTGGAATAATCCCTTCCAAGCGTGTAAATTCAAAGGCTGCACGTAGAGCCTCATCATCATTAATCGATAATACTGTAGCCCTCTTTTGGTCAGCAAGATGCGAGATAAGCGGTCCAATACCGGGATAATCCAATCCTGCTGATATCGAATACGGCTCCACCACTTCTCCCTCTGGTGTTTGAATTACAAGCGTGCGACTACCATGCAACACTCCTTCTGTACCGATATTTATTGTAGCGGCCGTCGCCCCACTATCTTTACCAAGACCGCCAGCTTCGCCTAGCACAATTTTCACTCGGCTATCATCTAGATAATGATACATTGCACCTGCTGCATTCGAACCACCTCCGATACAAGCAATGAGGTAATCAGGATAATCACGCCCTTCCTTCTCTTGAAGTTGAGCTTTTATTTCCTTACTGATAACGCTTTGATGACGTGCCACCATATCTGGATAAGGATGTGGACCTACGGCAGAGCCTATAAGATAAAATGTATCTTCTGGTCGCTCACACCAAGCTATTAAGGCTTCATTGACAGCATCTTTAAGGGTTTTATTACCGCTCTCAGCTGCAATAACTGTTGCCCCTAACATACGCATACGCTCTACATTGACGTGCTGCCGCTCTACATCGACAGCTCCCATATATATGCAGCACTCCATTCCCATAAGCGCACAAGCTGTAGCTGTAGCTACGCCATGCTGTCCCGCACCTGTCTCAGCGATAATACGACGCTTACCCATGCGCTTAGCTAGAAGTATTTGCCCAAGAGCATTGTTAATTTTATGTGCGCCAGTATGATTAAGGTCTTCACGCTTAAGATAGATTTTAGCTCCATACTTCTCGCTAAGGCGACGAGCGAAATAAAGTGGACTCGGCCTACCTACATAATCACGCAATAACTCGTGAAATTCTCGCTGGAAGTCTTCACTCTCAATAATAGGAAGATAAGCCTCTTGCAAGGCTTGAATGTTAGGCAACAGGATTTCGGGTACAAAAGCACCACCAAATTTGCCATAAAAACCATTTGCATCAACGTGAAAGGATGTCATAATCTTATAGAATTAAAAAGGTAAATAATTACTTTGGTGAATTAGAATTGTAGCACAGACACAACAAAAGAGGCTTGCCGTGAGTAACGACAAGCCTCCGTATTTCGTAGATGAATTAACTAACGATAAGAGTATGCAGTGCCTAACTCACGATATATTACCATGAGTGCACCACCAACCTTTATTGTTATTCAAATTCATCTTCATTTTAGTCTTTTCAATGCATTTTGATACTGCAAAAATAGAATTAAATATCTTAAAATACAAATACACCTTTCTCTACAACACAAAACAACACCTATCTATCTCTTTCTATACACATTGACCTGTATAACCTCCTAAAATAAATAAAAGTAAAGTATCTTTGCATAAAAATTGAGAAGATAAACATGAAACATTTAACTAAGATATTTACTTGTGCTGTCGCTGGTCTACTAACCTTAAGCACACTATCAGCACAAAAGCGCATCGTTGAACACCGCGTTAAAGATAATGAGACGGTGTATAGCATTGCTCAAACCTATCGCACATCTATTGAGAAAGTTTTTGAGTTAAATCCTTGGGCCAAGGGTAGTATTAAGCCAGGAGACAAGCTTATTATATATACTGGAGCTGACTACAAAAAGGAAACCTCCAATAATGCAACTTCTACTACAGCCGCAGTAGCTCCTATCAAAACGCAACCTCAAAATGATAAGAAAGGGAACAAACATACAATTGAAGCAGGTGAAACTTTGTATCGCATTGCTCGTAACTATGGGGTTAGTGAGGAGGCCCTCATATCTGCCAACCCTGGTATAAGTGCCTATAACTTTCCCGTAGGAATGGTACTAAACATTCCTAAAGCTCAAGAAGTTACCAAAGTAAACAATCCCGATACTACAAATGTACGCACAGAGGTCGTTAAGAACATTGATAGAGTAAAAGTTCTTCTTATGTTGCCCTTCCGAAAGGCTACACGTTACCTTGAGTTTTACCAAGGGTTCCTCATGGGTGTAAACGACCTAAAGAAGGATGGTATCAGCATTCATCTAACAGCCTTAGAAGCTAATGAAGATGGAGATGTAACAAACCACATCTTCAGCGGAGCTATACAAGGTCACGACTTAATTATCGGAGGAATCAATGATGAACAAGCCAGCATTATAGCTCAGGCCAACCATACAGGCTTATACATTGTGCCATTCTCTAATGCAACTAACATTGATAATAACCGCTTGATTCAATTAAATCAAGCTCCAAGCGAAGTTATCAATAGGGTAATTCCTGAGTTTATCAATAAGTATCGCCGCAAGACCGTCATATTTGCACGTAGAAACGAAGATGCTGATGATGCTTTCTCTGCTCGCCTGAAGTATGCTCTTAGAGAGGCTCAAATCAATTATCAAGTAATAAACATCTCAACTAGTAGCTTAAGTCTAATGGGAAGAGATGTAGTCGTAGTACCGACAACTGCAGATAAAGACCTTGCACTAGCTACGATGCAATCACTTGGCAACAACCGAGCATGCAGTGTCTTTGGCTATCCTCAATGGCAAAGTTATGGCGATGCATTCCTTCGCCAAGCTCATCAGCACGGAACTACAATCTATACGACATTCTTCTTTGATAAGAATACAAGTGAGGCGAAACAATTTCTTACTAAGTTCAATGCTTGGTATAACAAGCGTGTAACAGACTCCTACCCTAAGTATAGTGTACTTGGTTATGATGTTGCTCGTTATTTTATTCGTGCTAATGCGGCCTATGGAAACAACTTTATCAATAATGGCAGTCGCTTGCCTAGCGATGGTTTGCAGATGGATATTGAAGTATTGCCTAGCAAAACTCACAGAGGATATACAAATAGTCGTTTCTATTTTGTAACCTTTGAGCAAGATGGAACTACAAGTAAACAATCTCTATAAGGGCATGAAAGGATTTAGGTTTTCAGGTGTAGCTTTCATACTACTTCTTTGTAGTACCTTATCCCTTGCTCAACGCTCCAATTACCCTAAATCTATTTGGGTTGGTCTTAGCGGTGGTATGCAGCTATCTCGTTACCAATTTGTTCCGACAGTACAACAAAATCAGCATTTAGGCACACACTTTGGAGCCCTAACACGTATAGATTTAGAAAAGGGAGCTTCAATAGAAATTGGTCTGAACTATGTACAAACTGGTTGGACCGAACGCTTTGATGAGGATACAACGGGAAAAGCTTATCGCAGAGATATCAATTATCTAGAAATGCCTATCCTCTCACATCTTTATTTAGAGAACAAATTGGCGAGAGTATTCGTCAATGCAGGTCCTTTTATTGGCTATTATCTAGGCGATAACTCCAGCATACAAGGTACGGGCTTTAGTGAGCAACAACTAACACGGCACGTACTACCCATTAAAAATAAAATAGCTTGGGGACTCACTGGTGGTCCGGGCGTTAGTATTAAATTGGGCAATCGTCATAGAATAGAACTTGAGGGGCATATTCAATACGACTTTCAAGATATATGGTCCACAAAAAGAGAAGACCCCTATGGAAGTTCTGCTGAACTTCGATTTGGGGCTGGTCTTCGCTACCTTTTCAAGCTTTAGCATTTTCATATAAGCAAACCCCAATACCTAAACGGGCTGTATCAAGGTAATCTTGATACAGCCCGTTTTTCAACTGAACGTGACATAGGCTGAACATTTGGCCTTAGAGCAAAAGGGAAATCATTCACTCCTAACCCAAGTTAAGACCAATATAAAGTACAATAATCGTTATAACAAACTTTACAACTAGGCAAGCATACTAACTATAAATCATAGACTTACAGAGTAATCTGCAGACTTCAGCTGTAGTCTCTTCAAACTACGGCTGAAGTTTGTACAGACTACACGTGTAGTCTGCACAAACCACGCCGAGATTTTGACTTTAGGAAACACACATAATACTTTCTTCTCGCTTAAGTTCCAATATAAGACAAGGCAGTATCAGATTTTATTCTGATACTGCCTTGTCACATAATTCTTAGTTTAGAATACTAATTCTTCTCGCCCTCTTCACTCTTTTGCGGAGGCAACATAAAGAGATGTGAAGGTTTTGATTTGCTCTTGGTACTATCGATTGGAAGTGATTTACGTTTACGCTTAAATCTGAAGAAATCACTCAGTTTACTTAACTTCCTTCGCAAGAGTAAACCTACCCCTGTCTCACTGTATTCACCTTCAATAACGTTATCCGTGATACGCTTGTGATAAACTTGAGCAAATCGCTCTCCTGCCTTATCCATTTGATACTCTACGGATACATTATCAATAAACTGCTGACCACTATTAGTAGCATTCTCTCCGGTTTGTATCTTCCCCCCTACAACAACCCTAATACGGTCATTATAGAAGCGACGACTAAAGCTATAAGTATAACTTGCTCGGTTAACTCCTGAAAGACCATTCTCATTAAGGTTCATACCCACACTGAGGTCCGTACCACTTAGCAAACTACCAGCTACAGTGTTAATTTGGTTCTGTATCAATGCTGAGAATGTCTCATTCAAGTCTAGGTTATTTGCACCGCTACCTCCTAAGAAAGTTCCCGTAGCTAACAAGCCAATGGCCTGCTTGGCTCGCTCTTCACTACTCATTGCGACTAGCCTATTCTGTATGGATAAGTTCTCTGGCGCAGACAAATCAAAACCTAAGTTTATATTATCAATGCGATTCTTAGCCTTAATACTTACATTAAAGTTAGTCTTTCCATTAGTTGCATCTCCAACAGAGGCTCGTACCTTTTGGGTAGCCATAAAGTCTATGGTAGGATTTATCACATCTCCATCAAACGCAATATAACCTGATGGGTCAATAGCAAAATGCTTGCTTCCAACCACAGGCAGCGTATACTGAAGAGTGCCACCACCGCTCATATCATATCTACCGATAAGAGACATCTCACCATAAGGACGATAGCGGAATTGCAGATTACCTCCTCCCTGCATATTCATGTAGTCCCTACCATCAGGTGTAAGATTAACATTGAAGCGCACAGTAGGGTCAATATGTATAGATAAATTCATATCCATACCGCCTAAATCACGAGTACTAACAGGAGCCTTATCCAAGAAAAGCGTATCTGCGAAATCCTTGAACTCAACCAAACCAACAGATTTATCTGAGTTATCTAGAACAGACTCTTTCATAACATAAGTGCAACTTGTACCGCTCAATACATCTAAACGACCTCGCACACGAGGACTCATAAGAGAACCATTTATGCGAATATCTCCCGACGAAATCAAACGCCCATACACAACCTGACTCTCCTTCTTAGGATGCATTTGCTCCATCAACTTAACTTCATTAGCCGTAATACTCAAGTTTGCATTCATCATTGAAGAGCCATGAGTATGGATATATCCATTCAGAAGTAGAGGATGAACAAGGTCTACACTTGAATGTAGTGCGTAGTTATCAAACTCTATGCGGTCCTTATTGACTTGTAGGGGCAAACTGTCGAGCAAGAGCGTAGTCGCATAATCCTGCAAATCTATTTTACCTGCTTGTGTCTTAAGCGAACCCAGTAGCTGAGGCTCTGATAAAGAACCACTCATTTGCAAATCTCCGCTTACCGAACCCGCTAAATATGTATGGTAAGACGACATAAAAGGATTAGCAATTTCCATTGGGAACTCTTTGAGTTTGAGAGTTGCTTTCAAGGGGTCTTTGCTCTTCGCATCATAAATACCATTGATGCTAAGAGCCTGCTTACCCTTATAACTTATTTCGGTCGTCAAGTCATGAGTACCATCTGTTCGGGGCTGATAGAAGAGAGCCATAGCAAAGTGGCCTAACTTCTTATTCTCATAACTGAGTTCTTGTATCGCCAAGTCCCCACTAATAACAGGCTGCTTATGAATATCCCCCTCTCTAGCATAGTCAATATCTCCTGAGAGTGTTCCACTCAGATTGGGTAGCCCTAGGGCTCTATAATCTTGCAAAGCAATACCCTTCACCGATAGGAGAGCCTCCTGCTCTTTATATTCTCGATGATCAGCGATAAAGCTTAGGTTCGCGTTGTTTTGAGGATTAGTCAAATTAAGATTTCCACTAAAGAAATAGTTCCCCTTAGTCAAATTGAACCAGTTCCCATCATTAACGTGCAAGGTATTCCCTGCAAGCACTAGAACTGTATCAGGGATATGAAGACGGTATGAAGATTGCGTCCAGTCAGCCAATACCTTCATTTGATTTTCAATCTCTCCATGTTCTCCTCTATGGACAAGGGCAACTACCGCATCTTGCAACGAGTTATTGATGGACAAATTCAAAGTAAATGGCTTCTGCTGACGAAATCTAGTCTTATCAATCTTTAAATTAGTTACAAAGCGTAAACTATCAAGGCCTAAGTTACCTTTAGACTTACGGGGATAACGAAGAGTATTCATCGTAAGGTCTACACAGTTAATACGCAAAGTATCTTGTCTCAAATCACGCGCTAAGATATGCCCATCTATACCAAAGTTTGGACGTAATCTCACTTGCCCCTCTAAGCCTTCTAGAGATAAACGAGATTTGATTAGATAAGCTCTAAGAGCATTGTTCGTTCCCATCTCTACATCTAAGTCCAGCTCAGGGAATTTGGCTACAAGCTGCTCTAACTTAAGCTGAGTATTCTTGGAAGTCTGCACATCTGACCACCATTTTTTCCCGAGAAGAGTTAATTCATTAGCACGCCCCATCAACTTGGTAGGAGCTTCACCTAAACTCAACGACAGCTTAAGGTCGCCCGAAGACAAGGCTAACGCACTTTGCTTGGTATTCGTATTCAGTGATAAGTCTACTTGATTAGGCTTAATCAGTTCTCCATCAAACGCAAACTGCATACCTTCAGCCGAGGCTCTAAAAGAATGATTATCCTTAAAGTCGCTACTAAGCTCTCCCCTCAAACTGAGCTTAAGTGCTGATAATAAAGGCGAAATGCCTAGAGCAGAAGCATCAATATCATTAGCATTCATAATGATGCTACTCTGTAGTCTATTCCGATTTAACACAGCCTCCAGGAGTAGAGAGAAGTCAAGACCGGGATTAAAGCTATTCATATTCAGATTTAGCTCTCCCCGTCTTAAACGACCATCAAAAGTTACATCTTTCAGAGCTAACGCCTCATACTGCATTTGGTCAATACGTCCCTTAACGACTGAAGACGTTGCTTGACTAAATAAGTCATATCCTCTACCCTCAGCATCGATATGAGCTGTAACTAAGCCGACACCCATTGAGGGCATATAGGTACGCCCATTAAATTGTTCTAGGTGTACCTTGGCATTGTACGACTTCGTTTGCTCATCGAGATTTGCATAGAGCTTCACTAATTCTGCTTGATGCCGAAGTTCTAAGTCGGTTAAGAGGTGCCCTTTCATAAGGTCTACCTTACCAGTCAAAGCTAAATTCTCTGGGATACGATAAGCCCTAGGATTAGATACAAACAAAGACAGCAAACGGTCTGTATAATCAGATGTTTGACCCTCTAGCGTGATGCGTCCTCGTCTACGACTATAGTTTTGCAAGTTATATAGTGTTCCATCACAAGAAAGATTAAGAATATCTTTCCACTTAAGGTTAGCCTCTTTGACAGCTAGTTCCTGAAGCGTACCTTCTAAATCTACAGCAAGATGAATAGGTCTGTCTACAATCCATCCAGAAGTTTTAGGATTACTTATAGTCGCTCTATATTCAGGAGCAAGTGCTTCTCCCGAAAGAGTTAATGCATCCTTCAAACTTAAGTCTGCAGCTAGCCCCAACTCAGCAAATACCGTAGAATCACCCTTAAACATTGAGAAAGGAACCTTAATATGTCCCTTTAGAGCCGAATAGTCCGTACGAAGAGATAAATCTGCCAACTTAAGATTTAAACTATCCATTTGACAGATTAAACTTAGTTGCTTAACATTTAAGCCTGAACGCTCCTGCGCTGTAAATCCTCTCAAGGACAATTCCAAATCAGAACCTTGACTTAGAACTTGCTCTAAATCGAAACTCGTATGCTTAAGCTCAATATGATTAGGATTTACTAGACCTGACAATAGTTTGGTCTCTCCTCCCTTATGATAGAGCAACGAAGCATCCTTTAGCTTTCCAGACTTTAATCGATAAGTCTGCGCCCCTAAATCTATACCTAGATTAGTCGTTGCTAGATAAGGTATTGCAGCCTGTGTAAGTAGGCTGTCTAAAGGCAGACCAATATCAAAACTACTATTCTTTAAGCAAGCATTACCAAGGTCTATTGTCCAACGCAAAGGTTCGGATTCACTCTTCGTAGTATCTGAACTATGGTAATAAACCATCAAACCATCAGCAACTAGACTACTAGCACTTACTTTCTCTTTTTTCCAAGCTAGTACCGCTTGTTTAAGTTCACCTTGCTTGAGCCGAAAATGAATAGTTGTTTGCTTTAGCGTATCAACTTGATTATACTGAACGCCCTCCAATCCAAGAGAAGGAACTACAGCCAGATTATCCAACAAAGCCATCGGACTTAATCCTAGCTCTAGCCTATCCACACTCATCATCGTATCTCGCGGAGCATTGAGAACGCTCACATCTCCTAATGACAAGTTTAGTGGATATGTAAGACGTAATTGTCCAATGTGAACAGATTTATTTAATGCATTAGAAGCTTTTTTCTCTATTATAGATACCGACCACCTCTGAATAGCAGGAATATAAAGTGCTACCCCCAGCAAGAAAACAAGTAGGATAGGTGCAAGTATAAGCCCCAATAGCCAGAAAACTAGTTTACGTTTATTTATCACCATATAAACTACATTGATATAGCCGCTGATACAATGGCAGCAACAAACTCTTCCATATCAGGTTTTGATGGTTCTGCTGTTACAGACCAACCCAAAGAAGTCAGCGTCGCAGCTGTACTAGGACCAATAGCTCCAATCTTAGCTTCTACACGAGACTCTAGACCATGCGACTTCAGTAAATTGTAGAAGTTGTTTGCCGCAGAAGAGCTACAGAATGTAAGCCAATCGACAGACTCAAGTACTTGTTCTAAGTCTTCCGTCTTATAGTCTATAGGCTCATTGCGATAAACGCAGACACAATCAACCTCTACCCCTTGGCTTTGAAGCGTATCAAGCAGAATAGCTCCGCCTAAATTACTTGTAGGAAGTAGTACCCTTTGTGGTTTGAGTAGAGCTATTTCTTTGGATAATCCCTCCGCTGTATGAACCTGAGCTGTAATATCAGGACGCACTCCATAAGATGCAAGAGCTTTAGCCGTAGCAGGTCCTACTGCTGCTATTGTTTTAAAGATAGACAAGGCTCGTGCATCTAGTCCCTGTGTAGTCAAACAATTCATAAAACTATGCACAGCATTAGGAGAGGTCAAAGCCAATACAGAAAAAACATCCTTGTAACGATTTAATTCAAATGTAGGATGTAATTCCTGCTGTATTTGAAATGTAGGCAGAACCCTAACCTCCGCACCTTCTCTTTCCAAAAGTGCTGTTAGTTCGGATGTTTGCCCTTCAGAACGTGTTACCAAAACCTTTTTACCCGTCAAGGCAGGCTTTTGATACCATTGATATTGGTCTGCAAACTCAAGGACTTCTCCCACAACGAAAATACCCGGACTGTATATCTCGTAATCTTCATGACCTAAGGCAAATGTCTTGAGGTCTTGCTTTATTAAGCATTGAGTAGGGCGTGTTCCCTCACTGATAATCGCAGCTTGAACATCTCCACCCTTACCAACTCGTATGAGTGCTTCAGCTATCTGAGGCACAACCCTCATGCTCATATAGAAAACAAGTGTCCCATCTAAATGAGCATAAGCCTGCCAATCTAGATTAGGTAGTCCACCATCTTTAGTAAAGGCTGTAACAAGCGTTACCGAGCGGCTTAATCCTCTATGCGTCACTGGCACTCCCCAATAGGCAGGTGCAGCAATACCAGCTGTTACTCCTGGCACTATCTCATAAGAGATACCGGAGCCTTGAAGCGCTTGCATCTCCTCGCCCCCTCGTCCAAACACAAAAGGGTCTCCTCCCTTTAGGCGCACAATCTTTCCGCCTTGAGACAAGGCAACGCTCACAATAAGAGCGTTAATCTCCTCTTGACGCATAGCGTGAGCACCAGCACGTTTCCCCACATTATACAATTTTGCTTTTGTCGGAAACATTCGATGTATAGAACTATCTACAAGGGCATCATAAATGATGACATCAGCAGACTCTATTAACTCTTTTGCCCTAAGGGTTAGCAGTGAAGCATCACTCGGACCACTCCCTACCAAATAAACTCTAGAAAACTCTTTCACGGCTAACAGGTATACATTCTTCTTGAAGATGCTTCCAGATTTCCTCATTAGGGAGGTCTAGAGGCACAATGATAGCCTTCAGGCTCTGCTTCATATCATTGCAATCATACACTAGGACATACAAGACTTCAATACCCTCTTCATCCTTTTGAGCTTGTTCCTTGGCAACACCGACACTGCAATTACATCCAAATGGAACAGCACATCCTCCGCCTATTTTGGATAAGATATAACGCTCAACCTCTACACAGCGAGCAGTATAATCGTGGTGTAATGGTTTTAGTAACTCTTTATAGTCCTCTCTGTCACTCTTTATCTGAACAGCTATTGCACCCTGACCGGGCGCAGGTACCATTTGAACCTCGGGCAAAATTTGCGTAATACGTTCGTCTAAGCCCAAACGCTTAAGTCCAGCATAAGCCATCACAATAGCATCGTATTCTCCGTTATCTAGTTTCGCCAAACGAGTATCAACATTTCCTCTAATCTCACGAATATCTAAATCTGAACGTTGCTCTAGAAGTTGCGCTGCTCTTCGTGGGCTACTCGTTCCAACTATAGCTCCATTAGGCAACTCTGCTAGAGACTTATATCGTACACTTATCAAGACGTCATTGACCTGTTCTCTTCGAAGGATTGCGCCCAAAGAAGTACCCGAACAGAGTTCAACGGGTAAATCTTTAAGGCTGTGTACAGCACAATCTATCTCTCCAGCAAATAAAGCCTCCTCAAGTTCTTTTGTAAAAAGCCCCTTATCTCCAGAAGCATTTAAAGAGAGGTCCAGTCGCTTATCTCCCTTCGTTTTAATTATGCGAAGTTCGACCTCAAGGTCGGGATAAGCAAGGAGGAGTTCTCTCTTAACTTGCTCCGCCTGAGCTAGTGCCAACTTAGAACCTCTCGTCCCTATTATAAATGTATATATATTCATATTTTTATTTATCCTATTATCTAAATAAAGGCATCAATCTGCAGACTCGCTCAGTTTGCTTGCAATCTTTTCAAATATCGCCTGCACAGCATCAACATACCTATGCCGATGCCCATCTTCAGAAATATCCCGCAGAGCCGATACAATAGCAGTTGATATGGTTACTCGAAAATGCTCTCTATGCTGCTTTAGTAACAGTTCTTCTTTTTCAGATAAAGTATTATCATTATAAGCAAGTTCTTTCTCTAAGAGCAATGAGGTGGCACGCTGTATAGCACCAATAGCCTCCCGCATCTGCGCACCATTCATCCATTGTTGATGGATTTGTACATATTCTGATATGATAGATGCAACCTTATTATGAGTATCTTGGTCTACACTTTGACCTAAATCCTCTAGGGCATCTATCGTATAAAGTGTGATATGAGAGAGAGTATCTACCTCTGAAGCAACATTGCGAGGAACGGCTAAGTCTATAATTGTTTTTGCACCATATTCAGGGCGAACATGCTCAGAATATACTATTGGAGATGGAGCCGAAGTCGCTACAATGATGGCATCTGCAAGCCTTAATTCTCGCTCAAGACTATTCTCGCTAGCAATCTCTGCCTTGGGATGCTGTTCTCTAAACTTCTCAGCACGTTCTCTAGTGCGATTATATACGACTATATGTTCAGCATTATGATGTAGTAAGTGCTCGTATATAGTGTCGGCCATAAGCCCTGCCCCCACAATTAACACCCTATTAGGTTTATTAGGTAGAGAGAAGAGTTTATCCACTGCGGCCGAGCCTGCCGAAATAGGAGTTGAGCTCAGAATATACTCACTACGAACTCGCTTAGCAACCTCAAAAGCCCTATGAAAGAGCCTTGATAAGACCCCTGAGCAATGCCCCGATAATGAAGCCATACGATAAGCCTCTTTAAGTTGCCCTAATATCTGAGTTTCTCCAATGACCATAGACTCAAGCCCCGAAGCAAGTCTAAAAAGATGCTCATAAGCATCAGTATCACGGAGCTTCATCAAATACTCTCCATATCTAACACTTAGCTCTAGATTGCTTAGTAGCGAGTGTATTAGTTTCTGTTCTACAGCAGCAGGACAAGTCGTTTCTACATCGTAATATATCTCTACCCTATTACATGTAGAGAGGATAACCGCCCCTTTCACAAAATGGCAAGCTATCCAATCTTCTACAATTAAACTAGCTTCTCCGCTTGTAAGCGCAAAAGCACTTCGTTTCTCAATATCGGCTATTTGATGATTAATACCTATTAATCCTATCATAAACTTAATTTTTCAACAAATCGCTCTCTTGCTACACGATACTCTTCAAGCTGACCTTCTTCCCGTAGTTCGGAAAGATTGATTAAATCAGACTCTTCAATAGAGACCAAACTGCGTGCAATCTTCTCACGTATAGACTGCGCTACCTCTGGAATGCTATAGCATGTATGAACAGCGATTTGAATTCCTTTATCATCTAAGAGTGCTGCAAATTGTATATTCCCGTCCTTAGGATTGCTTAGATTACTTGCCAACTTACCAAGGCGCTTAGCGCGTGAACAAATCTGATGATTTAACTCTACATCATTTGTTGCTGCAACGATTAAATCATAACCATCTAAATCAGACTCCTCTACTTCTCGACAAATCCAATTCAAATGATCACTTTGCTCGTACTCTGATAATTCAGAACTAACGTTTGGAGCAATAACCGTACATCGCACCCCAGCCTTTAATAGAGTAAGAGCCTTGCGTATAGCCCCCTTACCTCCTCCCACAATAAGAGTTTTTAGGGAAGAACTATCCAAGAACAATCCTAACCTATATGTTGGATTAAGTGCAGTAGATTGATTTTCTTCTACCGATTGAAATTCAGACTTCGAGTTCGCAACAACACTTTTCTCAAAACCATAAGGCTGGCGAAGCTTTGCTTGCGTGAGTAGCTCTTTGTCCGAATATAAATCATCTAAATGTCCATCAAATATCTTTGAACCTGCATTCATCACAATAGCTCTATCAGCCCAATCGTAGACCAAATTCATATCATGCGTAGATAAAATCACAGTACAGCCAGCATCACAATAAGATGATGCCAAACGCATAACTTGCTCCGTATAATAGCAATCAAGACATGCCGTAGGCTCATCCATAAGGATTACATCAGGTCTAAGAGCCATAATCGCAGCAATACTAACCCACTTCTTCTGACCTTCACTAAGCAAATGAGGAGGCTTACTTCTAAGACTTTCTAAATGATACTCTGCAATTATCTCCTCTACACGAAGGGATACCTCTTCTTCAGAATAACCACTATTACGCAAGCCAAAAGCAATCTCATCTTCTACTGAAGGACAAAAAAGCTGATGATTAGCATTCTGCATAATTAGAGCTATTCGCTCTCTTTGCCTTCTTAAATCTTTTGGATTACGATTGAGCTCTTGACCATCAAGAATAAACAAACCACTTTGCTCTCGATGAAGCCCTGCAAGCAACTTCATCAGCGTTGATTTTCCTGAACCATTGGCACCAAGCAATACTATTCGCTCTCCTCGCTTAATATCTAGACTGACTTCGTTAAGAGCAATCTGAGTTTTATTATACGCAAATACTATTTTATCAAGACTGAGCAGAGTATCACCTTCTGTTTCTGTAGTTCTCACATCTGTATTTGTAGTTGAGTTATCACTTTCTTCAAAACGCCTCGTCAAAAGTCCTTCATACATATCCTCTGCCTCAGAGTGAGCAAGTATAAACGAACGAGATAAGAGCATACCGCCATGACGATAGCGTTCGCGCCAAGTTCTGTAACCCAAACGAAGAAGTTGTGCATCCTTGATATACTCACCTCTCTCTAAAAGCAAATGGATATAACGATAAGATAACTCCATCAAATCAACGAACAGCCCAGGAACGCGCCACAGACGAAGTATTTGACACAGTCGATAGATTGGAATTAAGTAGAGCATGATAGAAATCAGTAAACAAGAGGTAAGCGAACGTAACATTACAAGGCTAGCAAGTCTAATTCCTTCTTGCGTAATCCCCCAACCTAAGAATTGAAAGAACGCCTCCTCCCCTATCCGCTCAAAAGCTAAAGGTAAAGCACCTAGGAATACGAAAAACAAAAGAATAGCATAACGCTTAGCATTAGTTTGTATTTGCCCCCACCGCAATAAGAGTATCAACTCAAGCGTAAGTGCAGATAGCAGAAAATAGATATTTCCTACTGATAAAAGCAATATAAAAGCAAACAAACAAATACCTAAACGATAACAATCGTCTCTTTCGCTCCTCATACCAATACCTCTTTATCTAATTATACTGGTTCATCGTACGAGCAAGACCAGCTAAAGCAAAACTCTTAATGATTTCACACGAACGGTCTAAGAGTTTAGGCATTTCTGGAACCTCATCACTGTTGAACTTTCCTAAAACGAAATCGACTTGTCGCCCTTGAGGATAATCATTTCCTAAGCCAAAGCGCAAGCGTGGATATGCTTCACTCTTAAGTAATAGGGCTATATTCTTAAGACCATTATGTCCAGCATCACTACCTTTAGGCTTAAGTCTTAAAGTACCAAAAGGTAGTGCCAAATCATCAACAACAACTAAAATACGCTCAATAGGAATAGACTCAACGCCCATCCAATAACGTACAGCCTCTCCACTCAAGTTCATATAGGTTGAAGGCTTAAGTAAAATCAACTCTGCATTTTTAACTCTAGCCTTAGCTATTGCCCCATAACGCTTAACCTCAAAACTAGCTCCTAATTCTGTCGCTAAATGGTCTACGACATCAAAGCCTATATTATGACGTGTATGCTCGTATTCAGAACCTATATTTCCTAATCCAACTATCAAATACTTCATATTCTTATTTTACTTGTACTTTCTCTCAGCGATAAGTTATGTTCCTTACGCACGTAGAGATAAGTTACGTTTCAAATTCACTGCATTCTTTTGATGATACTATATGCGTCAGAGATACCTAATTCGCCAGCCTTACTCAAGTCTTGCGTGCCTTCGAGAATCTTACCTTCGGCAAGCAATAAAAGACCCCTATTGTAATAAGCCTCTGCTAAACGAGGCTCAAGTTCAATTGCTCTTGTATAGTCATTGATTGCCTGAACTCGCTCCCCTGAATGGGCATAAAGGACTCCTCGATTATAATATACGTATGCAAAGTTAGGATTTATCATCTGTAATTGCCCTAAATCCTGTAAAGCACTAGGCATAATTCCTAGTGTAGTCGGTTTATTTATTGTTACCGCTTGTCCTATCTTAGCCTCTGATGAGCGAAGGTCTAATCCTGTTTCCTTACCCTTCTGCTGAGCTTCTGTATAGCGCATAGAAGCTATTGAACGCGCAAATAAAGCTAACTCATTACGCCCATCTAGAGTCAGAACTCTATTATAATCAAGTATAGCCTGTTCGTAATCTTGGAGCAAACTATGTATAATACCTCGTCTTAGATAATAGTTAGCTTGACCTTTCTTCTCGGGCTCTTTGAGTAACTCATTAAGTTCCGCAATCTGCTTTTCATTCAAAGCCTGAGGCTCAGACTGCAAACGAAGGATTGGGTTTCCTTCTTGTTTGTTATACGTCTCAATGCGATCAGCGTAATAGTTGGCACGATTCAAAGGATTATGCGAACTATCTACCACGCTATAGAATGTTAGATAGAATATAGGCTTCTGTTCCACTGACACATGACGGTCTTGCACTCGACCTCTATCGCGTGAAGAGTAACGAGTATCAGGAGCTGAGCTAGGAAGCTCTTCTATAAGGAGAGCATACTTATCTATTGATTCATCTGTTTTCTGTTTAGTTTCCTTACGTGCATTAAGACGAGCTTGAGCCAAAGCTGATTGAGCGGTACGGGTATTTGATACTAATTCCCCAGCATGTCTGTAGTCAGCATCAGCTCCACGCCTATCCCCCATTTTAAAGCGCAAGATAGAACGCTGCATAAAGCCCTCAGAGAATGACGGATATTGTTTCAGCACAGCATTTAAGTCTTGCATAGCTTGCTGATAATTCATACCTAAATCAATCGAAAGCAATGCCCTATTGTATCGAGCAATATAGTTTGTAGGCTCTAAAAGCAAATAATGAGTCCAATCCTCTAGGGCTAGTCGCTTCTCTCCTACCTGTTGACGCAAAAGCGCTCTATTATGCAGAGCTGTCGTATGCTTTGCATTCAATTCTATTGCTTTAGCATAGTCTTGCAATGCTCCTTTGAGATTATTAGTTTGATAGCGCATAATAGCACGCTCGGCATACAAGTCAGCATTAGGTTCTAATTCTATCGCACGACCTAAATTATCAATCCCTACGAGCCATTCATTACGAGCTGCTGCGATTGAGGCTTTCAGTTTATATGGAATACTCATCGTAGGGTCTACATTGATAGCCTTCTCTATGTGCAACAAAGCCTGTGTCGTATCCGCAGCCTCTAAGGCTACACTTGCCTTCAAGGCATACGCTTCATTGAAGCGAGGATTATAAATAAGGAGCGTATCTATACTCCGATTAGCCTCTTTGAGACGTTTAGTTCTAAGTTCAGCGACAGCCTTATTAAAACGCATTTGACCATTATCGGGAGCAAGCGTTAGCCCTTGCTCATACGCTTTAATAGCTTCTTCAAATCTATTCGTATTCTGTAAAGCTATTCCCCTCACCAGATAAGTACGGCTTATGTAGGGGTTAAGCTCAATGCTCTTACCTGCATCAACCTCAGCTCCTACGTAGTCATCCAAACTAACCTTAGCTATAGCACGATACAGATAAGGCTCTGCTAACCATGGGCGTGTAGCTATAACTTGATTGAAATATCCTATTGACACAACATAATCATTGAAGTACAACGCATTGCGCCCAATAGATATAACATGATTAACATCTATCTGCGATAACCCCGAACTATTTACAACGAGGAAAGCACATAGTGGAAATAGAAAACGTTTAATAAGCCACTTCATACTAATTAGCTAACGCAGAGACTTGCTATTAAGTTTTATAATCTATAATAATACATCATATCCTCATCTAGCAAGAGCCTAACTACTTACTAGATGAGGAGTCATTTATCAAAGCCTAAAAGTTTCTAACGAATAGGCTGTAAATGTAGGGTCATCGTATACTTACCATAAGGTAATTGGAACTTCTTTTGAGGAAGAGCTCCCCAACTATTATAACATCCTAGCCCCATATGATAAGCATCAATAAGAACATCGGTGTAACCACATTTATCTACTGTCCAGCCATGCTGCTGACTCTTACGAGGGAAGCCATCAAGAGATTCTAGACTATACTCTAGAGCTGACGCTTGAAAAGTATCCTCTGCTGTGACCTCTAAACCTCTTCCTCCCTCTGTTACGACCTTATAGTAACGCAAGCCTGTTCGGGCTCCAGTTTCTTGTGGACGCACATAAGGATAATATAAATCTGCAACCTTAGCCCTATATAAGCCTAACTGCTGAGAAGTGGCTCTATCTGGATAGTTCTCTTCTGGACCATAACCAAAGTACTCAACAGTATTATATGCCTTAGGCATACCTAAACGAATGCCATAGCGGAAGAGATTAGGCATATCTTTCTTTTCTCCATCTACAGGCACAAATGTCTGTGAATAAGTTATACCTCCATCAGAATAGATGACATACTCGATATTGAGCTTTGCATTCAGCTTAGGCATTGTCCAGATTGTTTCTAAAACAACCTTATCACTAGACTTAGACTTTATTGAGACACGCTCAACCTTATATTCAGGATTACGCCATAATTGATACTTCTGCTGCAACCAAGCACCCATATCATTATCTGTAGCCGCTCTCCAGAAGTTTGGACTTATTTGTCTACCATCCTCAAGCAACTCATGACCATCAACGCTGTAACGAGAGATGAGCCCAGTTAAGCGATCTATATCTAAACGTAATCGCTCGCCTTCAACAATTAGGTAACGATTATCTCTCTCATCTACCTTTAAGTCCTGAGGGGCATAAGCATCAACGGCTTTCGTTGGCAAACTTTTCAGAGTCTCATCAAATACAAATTGCTGGTGTGCAACAGTATGTCCTGCTGGGAGTAATCCATCTTCAGCCTTTAACTTATAAGCCAAATCAAGCGTCAAAACATCGTGTTTTTTCGTTTCTGGCAAATGGTCAAATACTTCTTTTAGACTAAGGCGACCTTCACTCTGTGGCGCAATAGGAGGTAATTCCTTCACCCCTTGTTGCACGGCCTTACCATTAAGTCTAAGAGTCCACTCCAACTGATATGCAGAGAGGTCTCTAAAGAAGTATTCATTGCGTATAAATAAATCAACTTCTAGTCTTGACCAAATATTCTGATGCTGATAAGCCACCTCGTAGGCATGAGGGTTATATCGTCTATCTGGCGAAACTATTCCATTGTTACAGAAATTATTATCCGCCTTATAATCATATTTATTGTAGTCCCCTGCATACGAATAATACATGCGTCCTTGCTTATCATAAGCACGCAAGCCTTGGTCTACAAAATCCCAAATAAAGCCTCCTTGTAGAATTGGGTGCTTACGGAAAAGTGCCCAATACTCATCAAAGCCTCCCATAGAGTTACCCATCGCATGAGCATATTCACAAAGAATAAATGGCTTCTTATGCCCTTCTTCAATATACTTCAACAGTTCATGGGGCTGGCGATACATCCGACAATAAATATCAGTGTAATTAAGACCTGCATTCTCATACTGAACAGGGCGAGTTTTATCTAACGCCTTAACGGCTGAATATGCATGACCAAAATTTTCTCCGGGACCAGATTCATTGCCCAATGACCAGATAATGATACTTGGATGATTACCTAGCCAAGCAACTTGCCGTTCGTTACGTTCGACATGGGCATGCTTCCATTCAGGTCTATGAGAAAGCGAGGCTTTAGCTTGTCCCATACCATGGCTCTCTACATTGGCTTCAGACACGACATAGAGACCATACTTATCACACAGCTCATAGAAGTAAGAGTCATCGGGATAATGGCATGTACGAACGGCATTTATATTCAGTTCTTTCATAATCCGAACATCCTGCTCCATACGCTCACGACTAACTAGATATCCTCCATCTGGGTCTATCTCATGTCTATTAACTCCCTTGATTAGAATAGGTTTACCATTGACAAGAAGCTGACTATTCTTGATTTCGATACGGCGGAAACCTACCTGCTCGATTATAGTCTCGTCTGCCGTCTTAAGTTTAAGAGTATATAAGTATGGTGTTTCTGCTGTCCAAGCATGTACATTAGGGAGTTTTGTCTCTACATAGGATTGCCCTGTGGGGACATTAGAAGAATAAACAACTTTCCCTTCTGCATCACTCAGAGAGAGCTCTGTTACAAATGAACCCTTCTTGCTTAGAGATATACCTAGTATGCCGGTTGTGTTATCTTCATCTAAGCTCTGTGTAATCTTAAAATTCTCTATACGCTTAGGACTACGAGCATATAGGTATATATCTCTTGCAATACCGCTAAGACGCCAAAAATCCTGACTTTCTAAATACGTTCCAGTACTCCATCTATCTACTTGCATAGCTATCAGAGCATCTTCACCCGGTTTGACATACGCACTCAAGTCAAAAACTGCAGGCAACTTGCTATCCTCACTATAACCGACATACTTACCATTTACCCAAAGCCTAAGAGCAGATGTTACCGAACCAGCATGGAATAATATCTGATGACCAACCCACGACTTAGGAATGCGAATAGTCCTACGATAGCTTCCTACATGATTATTTTGTTCGGGGATATAAGGCGGATTATTCTTAAACTGATTATGCCATGGATAAGGCTCATTAGCATAAAGAGGGTCCCCATAGCCATTCATTTCCCATATGCCAGGGACAGCTATGTAAGACCAAGACTTATCGTCAAACGATGGCTTAAAGAACTCAACAGGACGGTTATTCGCATCTTTAACCCAAGAGAAACGCCATTGACCAGCCAATGAAAGATAATTGCTACCTAAACGATAATCTTGCTGTACTGAGCCATTAGGCTGAGCAAAATAGTCTGCATGTAATGGATAGCGATGTTCGCTAGTGAACTCCGCATTAGGTTTATGCCACTGAGCAGAAAGATTAGTTAGACATATAGTTGCACCCGCAACAAGTAGAATTGATTTCATACTTATTCTATTCCTGATATTGCACAATAGGATTATATCTTACAAAGATAATGATTTGCCTAAAAGAAGTACTTTCTAAGAGAACAGCCTACGCTCATAAAAAGACATATCTCGGAAGACATAAATTCATCGTTGCGCATACTTAAGTTCAGCACTCGGCGTAATTTTTGCAGACTACACGTGTAGTCTGTACAAACTTCAGCTGAAGTCTGCACAAACTACAGCTGAAGTCTCCAGAATTTAGCCAACACACAAAAACTTTATCGCACCAGCACACAAACTATATTTCCCTTTCTCCTTTTATCAAAAAAGTAGCTGCTGAGCTTAAAATCAGCCCAGCAGCTACTTCTTTATTCTCCACTAACACACTAACATCTCTTTTCAAACCATGCAGGCAAGGGCAAAAATCTCTTGAACGAATTAGGAATAGTATTGAAGACTACTGTATATAGCCTCGATGTCATACGACGAAAACCTGAAGAGATTGAATAGTAAATTAACCATAGAAGAATGGTAAAAATTGGAGTTAGCCAAATAATGTGAACTCCCAACATTAGCCATGACCCCATATTAAGTTGAAGTTGCCCCATCCCCCATGTAGAGAGTAAAATAAGAGCCCATCCTATAATAGGAAACTTGAGAACACCCTTCCAATAATCCATAATGCTTCGCTTAAAGCCATTATGATATAGATTATATGGTTTCCATATCACAACAATTGCAATGGTTCCGACTAAATCCCCAATTAATACTCCAATAAATCCATATTTCTGTCCACATATAATGGCAACAGTTAAATAGATAATACTTTGTGCAATTGGAGACCACGAATCTTGGAATAGTTTATAGCCATTAATATAAGAGTCTATAGACCATCTAGATAAATCTATATAAGCTAAAGCAACCATAACGATGACGGTTGTTAGAGGTAGTATGTACTGTCCTCCTAGCCAGAGAGAAACTAAAGGTGAGGAAAAATTAAGAAATCCAAAGGCTGCAATACCCGCTATCAAAAATTTTAGAGATACTATATCCCAGAAGAAAGCATAACTTTTATTTTCATCATCTTCGGCGACTAAACTAGCAATACCTCCAAACATACCACTAAAGAGAGAGAGGATAGTCGCTCTTATATTAGTTATAAGATTCTTATAATTATCATAGAATGCCACACTAACAAGCCCCACAACCTGAGAGATTACAAATGGGTTCATTGAAGAAGTGATAATGCCAGCTAAATTATAAATGAACACCTGCCCTACAAGTTTAAATACTTGTGGATACTTCTTAAAGTACTCCTTGCCTCTACCTGTATTTGGTTTTACCCATGGATAATATTTTGCTGTCAAATAATTGATTACATATATATTAAGAATGACAAATAACAAATCTGCAAGAAGCCAAAATAAATAGGGCTCATAGCTTACATATCTGATGATAAACAGCTGTATAATAATTTTAACTAGCGTCGAAGTCGAAGTGAATTTACTAGTTAGATAACCTTTTTGGTCAACTCCGATAATAACAGACTTATAATTTAAAGTAAAAGACCCCATCGAGCCTACATAATAGACAGCTAAGGTCAGATATACGTAAATCATAGGGGCCTCCATACCAGAAAAAAGCATTGGAACTAGTCCCATCACGACGAGCATAACGACTGTCAATCCTGCAAATACTCGTTTATAAAGCCATCCTTGTAACGAAATAATTTCATTTACTTCCGTATAATTTTTCTCCTGCAATGGCTTGAATAAGCTCAGCCCCACAGAACTCCCAATACCTAAATCGGATAAAGATAGTAGTGATAGTATCGTTCCAATGGTACTACGCATACCGACTATCTCCGGACCAAGATAATCAAGAGAATACTTGCGCGAGATGAAGTTCACAATAAAGGTCAAAATCATAAAGAAGAGCGATACCTTAGCATTAGTAAGGCTCTTGCTTGTACGACTTTCAGATTTATTAGACATATAATATTACGATAATAGGATTTTAAATAGCTCTTCCCATGAATAAGCTACTGGCTGCTGTTTTTCTTTTAATGGATTAGGTTGAAAGTTCTTTTGAGTATTACCTTCTAAGCACTCAAGCATGCGCTGAGTCAGTTCTTGTACATCCTCATTGGGGAAGAATGCTACGCACTCTGCACCCTGACTAGTCTCATGTGCATAAGGTAAATCTGTCAATATAACTGGGCGTTTACCTTGATGAACTGAAAGATATTCACTAATAGGCAATCCCCAAGTTTCTATACGAGAAGGAAATACTAGGCAGTCTGCATTCAAATACTCTTCATATAGAGTATTCTTATCTAGAAGACCCTTAAAATTCAAACTCTCTAAATGCCCCCACTTTCTATAAATATCCCTTGCATAGGCATTCTCATCACCTTTCAGAGTGATAATGGTCTGAAATCGGTCCTTACCCACTTTCTTCTCAAGTAGTTCAGTCGCTTCTGCCAACACTTCAAAACCTTTGTGACTATCAGCTGTAGCTACAAAAAGAAATCGAAAACGTTTATCTTCGCTATAAGAGCTATTAGGACTAAAATTCTGAGGTCGATTAAAACCCATTGTAGGAGGAGCCACAATAAACTTCTCTTTCGGCAATGAAAACATCCGGCTAAAACCTTCCCTTAACCATTCTTGCTGAACGACAAGGTATTTATTTTTTTTAATCCCTATCTGATAAGCAAAGCGTGTAAGCATCGCGAAAAGAGGAATTTTCTTGTCGTACTTAAAATCTCGGAGATGCCAGTTGTAGAAAGGGAACGACGTCTGACAATACACAGCTTGACTTTTAGCATGTACCCTCGGAGTCGTATCATGAAGCGAAAACCATAAATCCACCTCACCTAACTCTCTACTTATTCTGTTCATCGTCACATACTCACACCAGAGTCTCTTCCACCAACTTGTGATCACCCAAGGAAGTTCAATATATTCAATCCCGGGATAATCAGCTAGGTCTCGACGATGTACTAGAGCAATAATGCGATAACCTCCCTCAGCACTAAGCTGGGAGAGGTAATCTAGACATTGTCTCATAATCGTCAGTGTTCCTCCTTTTCGGAGGCTCACTGCCGAAACTACTATTGTTTTCACTTACTACATTTAATCCTTAGTACTTGCCCGTAAAGATTTCATCAATTCATCATATTTGTAACGGAAACCCGTCGCAACAAGCTTATCCGTAGAAACCGCTCTATTATGAAGAAAATATAAACCCATTTCACCTAATGCAAGACGTACAAATGGAGACGGAAGAGAAACGCGAATATGATCCTTACCATATATGCTACATAAAGCATACATTAGTTGGCTGTTCGTCGTTCTATCAGGAGCGACTACATTATATATACCTGATAGCTCCGTGTTATTGATAACATGCTCATAAGCTCGGCATATATCCAACTGATGTACCCAATTAACCATCTGATCCCCAGAACCTAGAGGTGTATTTAGCCCAAAACGAACAAGTCTAATTAGATTGGGAAGTATACCTGCATAAGGGTCTAAAATAAATCCATTACGAAGTACAGCTGTACGAACATTAAGTTTTTCCTGAGCAACAACAGCTTCATGCTCTAATGCATTAAATACTTGCGCAAGAAAGCTTGTTCCCATTGCATCTTCCTCATGAGCAACTTCCATCTGAGCATGGTCATAAATAGCTACTGATGAGCCATAAATAATCGTATGGACGTGGAGTTCAATTTTGCTCAGAGCATTAAGCAGAACTCTTGATGAGCGTAAGCGACTACGAAGGATTTCTCTCTTGCGCCTTTGAGACCAACGCTCTGTAAACAAGCTAGCACCTGCAAGATGTATAATAATATCAGCCTCTTTTAGAGGGTGTTCTGCTACAATATTCTGATCTACATCCCAGAAGAAAGTCTCATCACACATATCCATACCTCCACTAACGTCACGTGTTAGCCACAAGATACGATGTCCTCGACCTCTTAGATATTCAGTTAGACGACGTCCTAATAGAGAACGACCACCAGTGATAAGTATAGTTTGCTTCTTGCCTAATGTATTCATAATTTGCACTTATAAGATTATGCTCAAAGATAATAAATTAATCAACGCTTCCCATTACTAAGCATCTTATTTCTTGAAAAGCATTCTAAATGCTTCCTCGACAGTCTCTACACCCATTACTCGAATCTTATGATTCTGATTACTTATATTCTGAAAATTGCTATTGGGGATAATAATCGCACGAAAGCCAATACGCTCAGCTTCAAGAATACGTTGCTCTATTCGACTGACGGGGCGAACTTCCCCCGAAAGACCAACCTCACCAGTTAGGCAAACACCTTCGGGCAATGCAAGGTCTAAGCTTGAGGACAGAACCGCTGTAATTATCGCTAAGTCAGTTGCTGGGTCTACAATTTTTATTCCACCAGCTATATTCAAAAAGACATCTTTCTGAATGAGCTTAAATCCTGCTCGTTTCTCAAGGACTGCGAGCAACATATTCATACGTTTAGTATCGTAACCCGTAGCACTTCTCTGAGGTGTCGCATAGATTGCAGTACTCACTAGTGCCTGTGTTTCGATGAGAAAAGAGCGAACCCCTTCCATCGCTACAGCTATCGCAATTCCACTAAGGACTGACCTATTCTTCGATATTAGATGCTGACTTGGGTTCTCTACAGGACATAAGCCTGTATGACGCATCTCGTAAATACCTAATTCATTCGTACTGCCAAAGCGATTTTTCTGTCCTCGTAAAATGCGATACATATAGTGCTTATCTCCATCAAACTGAAGTACAACATCTACTGTATGCTCCAGAATTTTCGGTCCTGCAATACTGCCCTCTTTATTGATATGCCCAATTAGAAGCACTGGAACACCTTCCGTCTTGGCATACTTAAGCAATATATTAGCACATTCACGTATTTGAGCGACACTCCCAGGGCTACTCTCACTCTGTTCTGTTTGAATCGTTTGAATTGAATCAATAACAAGTAAGTTCGGTTGCTCCTCTATCGCTGTATGGATAATTCGCTCAAGATTGGTCTCTGTATAGATGAGACAGTTGTCTCCACCACCGCCTAGACGCTCTGCACGCATCTTTAGCTGTGCAGCACTCTCTTCGCCAGACACATACAAAGTCTTACAAGGCAAACGTAGTATTGTTTGTAAAACGAGTGTACTTTTACCAATTCCAGGTTCTCCTCCTAAAAGGACAAATGCTCCTTCAACAAGACCTCCACCAAGAACTCTGTTCAGTTCGGGATCAAGCATATCCCGCCTCACTTCGCTAGTAGAATCAATCTCACGAAAGCGAAGAGGTTTTATTTTCTGACCATTATCTAGAATAGCCATAGTAGTACTGCCCTTAACCTCGGGTAGAGCTACCTCCTCTTCAATAGTGTTCCATTCTTTACAAGCATAGCACTGCCCCTGCCATTTAGCATAAGTGGCACCGCAATTCTGACAAGAATAGCTTATCTTACTAGCTTTTTTACTCATTATTAGGGCTTACGAATAAGTGGCATAGTCGAACAGCGTAATAAGCCACCCATTTTACTTATTTCTTGATAAGGAACAGATACAACCTCAATACCCCAATTAGATTCTAAATACTTATTAAGACGAACAAAATACTCATCACTAATAATCTTCGTTGGAGATAATGACACTATATTAGTATTCATGTGATAAGCCTCTTCAGCACTAACTTCAAATAGTTTATCCTGACCAAAAATATCTACTAGTGTATGATAATACTTCTTATCCAAGAAGCCATCAGGATAAATTAAAGCTCTATCCTTCCCAATGGGTTGAAAGGTACAATCCAAATGCAACACTCCTTTATGAGGGTCATGGTCATGCTTAACCAATTCAAGAGGAACGATAGTCTTATTTGGGAAACGTTCTCTAAAGAAATCTATGGCATACTTATTAGTACGTGCCATCTTGAAGCTCGGATAATCTGGCTGTAGATAACAGCCCACAAAAAGAATATCATTGTAGAGTATAACATCGCCACCTTCGGTATGTACATGCTCTGGAATACGCTCAATATGACGAGAATCTACAAGGTCTAGGATTGGCTGTAATGCTCCAGTTTCCTTTTCTCTATCGGGAATTAAGTTCGAGATAAATAGGGTATCATCAATAACGAAACAGACATCGCGTGCAAATATCTGATTATAGTCAGTAAGCAAACTTGGGCGTAGGACACGGACACCATTACTCTCTAGAGCCTGAAGGAGTGCTCCCATTTCATGCTCTACAGAGGCAGCACTCGGATAAATGCCCTTCTCTATACTCTCATAGCTCTTAGCATCGTATGCTTCACTAAGTAGAGGGTCTGGACCTAAACTTTGAGGTAGACCTAGTACTACGGTATCTAACTTGTCGGTTTCATTAGAAACCTGTGGAATAATTAAATTAGCTGACATCGGGATACGTTTAAGAATTGAATGCTTTAGAGGATATTAAGAGTTTGCTCTTTTATTTGTTCAAGTTCATCTTTCATCTTGACTACTATTTGCTGCATATCGGCATTATTACTCTTCGATCCTAGAGTATTAATCTCGCGACCTATTTCCTGAGCAACAAATCCTAGAGTTTTACCTTGAATACCTTCACTTAGGTCCAACTCTGCTTCGAAATAGTCTAAATGATTACGGAGCCTATTCTTCTCTTCATTGATATCAAGTTTCTCAATATAATAAATCATCTCCTGCTCAAGACGACCTCTATCATAACCGTCAATAGATAGTTTTTTCAAGCCCTCTTCTATTTTCTGCCGAATCTGCTGAATACGTTCTTGCTCAGGAATATCCACCTTTGATAGGAGGGAACGAATGTTTTTAATACTTTGTCTCAATACATCTTCAAGCATACACCCCTCTTGACGACGGAAAGCACTGACCGCTTCAAGAGATTCCTCTAAACCTCGACGCACCACAGTCCATTCTTCATCACCAAGTTCTTGAATACTGCTTTCCGTACTTACAAATACACCAGGTAATTTAAGGAGTTGTTCGGTCGAGCCTAGCTCTAGACCTAACTCTTTATTAAGATTATCTAATTGTTCTTTATAATAACGAAGAGCCTCAACATTAATTTGCTGAACTCCACTAAGAGAGTTATTAGCTTCGTCAATACTAATACTCAACTCCACCTTACCACGAACTAACTTCTCACTAACCATAGTGCGAAGTTCTAGTTCCTTCTCTCTATAAAGAGCGGGTATTCTAGTTGATATATCTATCTGCTTGCTATTGAGTGTTTTTACAAATATGATTATCGTCTTATTATTATGGCGCACAATGGACTTACCAACGCCTGTCATAGATAGTACCATATAACTATTGTGATATTTTACGCTAAGGTACAACTTATTGTAGAAACATGTAGGATTAAATTAAGATTGGATATGCAGGTATGCATATCCAGTACTCAGCTACTTACTTAAGGAGGATTGTGAGACTATTTCGTGTTTTAGTTAAATCACATCTGTAAGATACGTGTACTTATCTATATACTTACGCGCAAATACTTCAGCAAGTAGGCGTACTTAAATTTGTAAGTACGTAGTACTTTCTGGAGACTTCAGCTGAAGTCTGTACAAACTTCAGCCGTAGTCTACACAGACTTCGCCGTGCTTTTGAGAATAGGAAGCACACTCTAAACTTTCCTTTCTCTGTCTTATGTATTTCAACGACATAACACACATAAAAACAAAGGAGATAGACTACTTAAATCTATCTCCCTCAGTGACCAGGGTGGGACTCAAACCCACGACCTTCAGAACCGGAATCTGACGCTCTATTCAACTAAGCTACCCAGCCAATAACGCTTTAATTGCAATGCAAAGATAAGCATTTATTGGGATAACAGTTTTTGCTCCATTTTAGGCTCAACGCATATATCTATACATCAAACATATATAATCAAGTAAATAGACTAAACGACCATACTTCTAAGTATATAAATACCTTAACTAGGATAAATCAATGAAATTTTCGTAGAGAATTGAGTATCTTTGGTCAAGAAATGAATTAAACTTTAGTATGAGTACGTACATACCAACTATAATCGGGGTGGCTGGTGGCTCTGCATCAGGCAAAAGTACCCTTGTCAGACAATTACAAGAAGCCTTTGCAGAAGAGCAAGTAATTACATTGTGTCACGACTTCTATTACAAGGCTCACAACGAACTCAGTTTTGAGGAAAGAGCAGAGCTTAACTACGACCACCCAGACGCTTTCGATACAGACATGATGATTGAGCATATTCTTAAGCTCAAGCAAGGAGAAAGCATCGAACGTCCCGTATATTCATTTACCGAACACAATCGTCTTGAACAGACTGTCACGGTATCGCCTGCCCATGTTATTATCCTTGATGGCATACTCATTCTAGAAAATAAGGAGTTGCGCGAACTGATGGATATGAAAGTCTTTGTGGATACTGATGATGATGTGCGCCTTGCTCGTCGCCTAGTCAGAGATGTACAAGAGCGCGGTCGCGATATGAATTCTGTACTCAAGCAATACTTCAGTACCGTGAAGCCTATGCATCGCGACTTTATTGAGCCTAGCAAGCGTCACGCAAATATCATTATCCCTGAAGGAGGATTTAACTCTGTGGCTTTATCTCTTCTCATTGAGAATATCCGTTCGTTGATTAAACCTTAAAATACAATCTCTTCTAGCTGAATCTGATTACCTTGTGTAGTCTTCACGCTAAGGCAAAGAGAAATAAGCTAATTTGGTCTAAAACAACATGACCTACGCTTGCCCATTCAAGACTTTGCAGCTAAAGCAAAGCACAAATATATCTAAGGGGTTGTTGCATTTCATATGCGACAGCCCCTATTTTAAGTCATAATACTACAGTGCACAATTGGAAAAATCTGCTTAAGCTGCTAGCATCAGTTACTGCAGTACAGCTTATTGGATTCATTTTATTACCATTCTTTAGTCGCCTTTACACGAAAGCGGATTATGGTATTCTCGGCATGCTGATGAGTGTCGTTGGATTACTCACACCTTTGGCATCAGCCCGTTACGATCAGGCTATTCAAGTCGCAAAAAAAGGTCATCGCTTGCGCTTACTGAGGATACTCGCTTTAAGCATTAACATAAGTCTAACAAGTGTACTAATCATATTATGCCTACTAGCTCCGAGATGGCTTCAGGGCACTAGTTATGAAGTTGCTATCCCCTACCTATTCATCATTCCTTTGACGGTATTCTTTTCGGGCTTGTACTCTGTACTTGCAGCTGGAGCAAATGCACAAGGAGCCTATGGTAATATCGGTCTAGCATCGTTAATACAAGGCTACATCAACAACGGATTAAAACTCATTTGTGGATGGGCGAATATGGGTGCATGGGGATTTGCAGTAGCCTTCAATAGTGGTCTAGCTGTAGCCTGCTCATTCCTCGGCTGGAAACAACACCGAGATTGGTTCAATGGAATTACCCGAAGACGATTAGCTTTGGTAGCTAAACATTACAAAGGCTTCCCTATCTACACGACATGGATGATTACCACCGCAATGCTTATTTCCAATATCTTAGCAATGCTTCTTCCCAATTACTACCATACGGAAGACATAGGTATCATCACAATGCTTTATATGATTAGCCGAAGACCAGTACAAGTTTATTCCGAAGCTACTGGTCGTATTTATGCTCGTCGACTAGTTGAAGTACGTGAAAGTGGTCATTCATTTTTACAAGATATGAATAAGGTCTTTTTGCGTCTATTAGCCCTTTCCCTGCTCGGTGGCATACTGACTCCTTGGATAGCAGAACCCTTAGTAAGCCTTATTCTTGGCTCAAATTGGTCTTCATTAGGTCATATCATTCCGTGGATTATTCCATTTTTGTTAATGGAATCATTAAACTACATTTTCTGCTTTATCCCTGATGTTATCAAGAAGCAGAAAGAATATGCTTGGATACAAATAACGCGCCTATGCTGTGAGGTTCTATTTATAACGCAATTATCTCCTCACTTAGACTTTAATACATTTATCCGCTCATACTTCATATTTGCTGCGGTTGAATATGGTTTAATCTTCCTATGGTTCTATACTCAGATACGCAAGTACGAACTAGCTACAAACGAAACTGAAGTATAATAAATACGTATCTTTGCCCCTTAGAACAACAGCTTACCCAAATGATAAAAGAGACAATCAATGTAAAAGGTCAAATCATATCTCTTCATAAACCTCTCGTTATGGGGATTATGAATGTTACACCAGACTCATTTTATGCGGGTAGTAGGGCGCAAACAGAGGATAGTATACGAGCTCGTATCCTAGAGATTGTATCCGAAGGAGGAGATATAATTGACTTAGGTGCGTATAGCACACGCCCAGGGGCAGACGAAATAAGCGAAGAGGAAGAAAAAGCTCGTCTTGAAAAAGCTCTGCGCATTCTAAGCAATGAATATCCACAACTCATTTACTCTGTAGACACATGGCGTAGCAACATCGCCCGTTGGGCTGTCGAAGAATATGGTGCAGGTATCATCAATGATATATCTGGAGGGTCTTTGGATAAAGATATGTTCAAGACCGTAACAGAGCTACAAGTGCCTTATATCCTCATGCACATGAGAGGGACACCGCAGACCATGCAGACCCAAACAGATTATACTGATGTCGGGCTAGAGGTTCTAGATTTCTTTATTCAGAAGAGTGAGGAGCTACGTGCTCTAGGCTTACACGACTTAATACTTGACCCTGGGTTCGGATTTGCTAAGACTCTTGAACAGAATTATACTTTAATGAACTATATCCCTCGCTTTATTGAAGCGACAGGGCTCCCCTTGCTTGTTGGGATTTCGAGAAAAAGTATGATTTACAAGCTACTAGGAATAGACTCTAACGAAAGCCTAAACGGCACAAGCATATTAAATACACATGCACTACTCTCTGGGGCTAAAATACTAAGGGTTCATGATGTAAGAGCTGCAGTGGAGGCAGTAAAGCTAACCGAAGAGTTGAAGAAGAATAGCCTTCCCTCTGAAAATCCAATCTTTCACATAGAAGCGACTCGCAATTAAGAAATAAAATCAGAAAAGATATATGGCAGATTTATGGTGGCTCCCCCTATCAATTAAAGATGCAATAGACATCTTTATACTAGCCCTTTTCCTACGCTATGCCTATAATCTCCTTAAGGGTTCTGGTAGTAAGGCTCTGTTTATGGGCTTTATCGCCTTCTTCGTACTCTGGGCAATCGTCTCTCAGATACTTGAGATGCGCCTCATGGGAGCTCTATTGGATAAGTTTGTAAACATCGGCCTGCTTATCCTCGTAATTATATTCCAAGAAGAGATTAAGAAAATCCTAATTAGCATTGGGTCAGCATCTCATTGGCAACGATTTACGGGCGTATTGAGAGACAGAAACGGACAAGATAAAAAGATTGACAACATAGCACCCATTATCTTAGCTTGTAAGAACATGGCTAAGAAGAAAGTGGGAGCACTCATTGTTATCCAACAAAATCTCGATTTAAGCCCTTGGATGCATGCAGGCGAACGCTTTACTTGTGATATAAATTCGCGCATCATCGAAAATATATTCTTCAAGAATAGCCCTCTCCATGATGGTGCAATGGTAATCGTTGGCGATAAAATCAAAGCTGCAGGCGTTATCCTTCCTGTAGCTAATAACGCGGACCTTAACAAAGACCTAGGCTTGCGCCACAGAGCGGCCCTTGGTCTTGCTCTGAAAACAGACGGCATCGTCATCATCATCAGCGAAGAGCGAGGACATATCTCTGTTGCACACCAAGGAGAAATCCAAATGAATATCTCTATTGACCAATTGCAAAGCGTTCTTGAGCGCAGTTCACTATAACAAATGATTACACTAGACCAAATAAAAGCTCCTGTAGCACAAGAAGTAGATAATTATCACGAAGGATTTAGAGAGATGCTTTCAGCTCGTAGCGAATGGCTACAGCAAGCTATTGAACTACTTGAACAATCAACAGGTAAGATGGTGCGCCCCGTACTAACATGTCTCACTGCGGGCATGCTTAGCGGACAAGTACCCTCATTGGCTGTCGATTCAGGTCTTCTCCTTGAGCTTATTCACACTGCTACCCTCATACACGATGACGTCATTGATGAAGCTAAAGTCAGACGAGGTAAGCCTACTCTTGGAACTATCTTTGACAATAGAATAGCTGTTCTTATGGGGGACTTTGTTTTAAGTTCGGCTCTCATCGCAGCTATACAGACACGCAATCTCCGCATTATTGGCATCGTTTCACAAATAGGACGCGAACTTACTGAGGGTGAAATCCGCCAATATGAGACAGCTCACAAAGCTGTCTTAGATGAGCAAGTTTACTTTGAAGTTATCAAGCAAAAGACAGCCATACTCTTCCGCAGCTGTGCTGAGGTAGCTGCCATAACAGCCGATGCAAACGAAGAAGATATTCAAAGAGTCGGTCACATAGCTGAATTATTAGGGCTAGCATTTCAAATAAGAGATGACATCTTTGACTACTATCCATCTAAAGATGTAGGCAAACCTACGGGAAATGACATCCGCGAAGGAAAGGTTACATTACCACTACTCCACTGTCTTCTAGATACTGACCTCTGCAATACAGAAGAAGGAAAACTCTGTAAGAGCTTTATAGAGCAGCAACAGCTAGATGAAGAAGCTATATCGAAACTCCTCAATTTTGCCATTGATAATGGAGGCATTCAGTATGCAGAAGAGCGTATGAACAGCCTAGTTGATGAAGCGAAAGAACTCATCAGGCACTACCCTGATAGCGTTTATCGCAGTTCAATGCTATTGCTTGCCGACTATATCATCGGTAGAAATAAGTAAGGCAACTATGGCTTATAAAAGACCTCTCACTAAGAGACAAAGCTATCTACTCATTGTGCTATGGCTCGTATTTCTGGTTATTTACCTTCTGAATATCAAGTTTAGCCTTAGTAGCTTATTGATTATAGCTTTCTCTGGGTTCTTTGTTCTCTACCCTATAATCCATAGCAAGGTCTTCTCTTCTAAGGAATGAATAAATTATATGTCTTTAATCCCGGACATGAAGAGGCTCTATTAGTAGAGCCTAATCTCCAATATACACCCTCTCGGACAGTGCAAATGATGATGAGAGAGTTAGCCCCTTTAATGAAAGCACTAACAGAGGAAGGAGATTATATTTACGTTCCTGCACCTAATATTAGAGACGCTTATCTTCTCAATCATCAAGGAGAGAAATACACTGATTTAAATACGCTTAAGCCACTTGAGCTATGTATGTGGGCTCTCGAGCCTCATCTAATGGCTCAAGTCGTAGCTTGGGCTAAGCTACACAATATCACCTTAACGCTACCTGACATCAGTTCGAGCTATCTAGCTTTTTCTCACAGAAATAGTGCTTATAAGCTATTCAAGCATCTACTTACAAGCCCTCTTAAAGATTTTTTCTCAGACAAATTACTTCCCTTCTGGTGGTATCCCGATGTAACCTTAGATGCCGAAGAAGAGCAAAAGAAGATACTCGACCTGCTCCCTCTATGGAGCATAGATAGCCACGAACACAGCCTCATCATTAAACGACCTTTCACATCTAGCGGTCGTGGTGTTTATCCTCTTAATCCGCCTTTCAACGAAGCTCAAGTTGCTCTCCTTTACAAACAAGGAATTAAATACGGCATCAGCATTGAACGAAAACTTAATCGTCAGCAGGATTATGCTGTACTTCTTCGCGTTACGTCCTCAAAGGTTGAGCTACTAGGCTATTCCAAGTTTAGTATCGATGATAAAAAGGGAACAAGCTATACCGGCAACCTTATTATTCCTCAAGAAGATATTAGAGCAGAGCTTGCGGCAGCACTTGGAGGCTCCTTAGAAGAATGGCAGTTATTAGAGCAAACTCTCTGCTCTTATTTTTCACAGTATTTAATCGGCAAGTACATCGGCTATATCGGGATTGATATGTTCTCTTATCTTGACGAATGCGGTCAGTTAAAGCTTAATCCTACAGTTGAGATTAACGTACGCTGCACTATGGGGGTAATATCGTTCTATTGGGACAAGCTATATATAGCCCCTAATTCACGAGCAATCTTCCAGCTAGAATACTTCAAAACACAGACAGACTTGGAGCAATTTAACCAATCGATGATGTTCCAACATCCATTGGAGTGGGACGAGCATAAAAAAATCATTCAAGGCTATTACCCCTTGAATGATATATCTAGTAGCCACTTCTTGGCCTTCATCATCGTGCACTTATAGCAGCCCTTGCTCTCTGCCCCAATCAATAGCTTCCTCTAAGCCCTCACGCAAACGATAACGAGGCTTCCAGCCCAAAGCCATCAAAGGAGCAACATCACAACGCCAAGAACGCTGTTTCATCAGAGGATACTTATCCGGATTTAAGGGTGTCGCTCTATTCGTCAAACGAGACCAAAGTCCACCCAACTGACAAATACACCACAATATTGGCATTGGCGTACGTAGATTGACAACCATCTTTACACCAAGAAGCTCCTTAACGAGATTACTAAATTCGATGTCCGTATAGACATCTCCATCTGATATAATGTATCTATTGTCTACGGCACGTCCATCTTCCAATAGAAAACACACAGCACGAGCAACATCCTCTCCGTGTACAAAGGTTAAGGCTTGCGGAGGACTACCTGCCATAAAATTAAGTCCGCCCTTAATGCCCTTTATAGCCATCAAATAATCATACTCACCTGAGCCATAAACACCGGTAGGTAGTATCATCGTATACTTAAGACCGCTATCACGCACATAGAACTCTGCCAAAAGCTTACTACGTCCGTATTCTGTCGTTGGCTTCTGCTCATCGGTGATACGTATAACTCCATCTTGAGCACCATCTTGACTGTACGTACTCAAACTACTCACGTAGAAAAAGCGTGTAGGCTCTACTCCGGCTTTGATAATCGCGGAGCAGAAACGACGTGTGTTCTCTGCATTAGCCTCATAGAAGTCTTGCAAATTAGGCGTCTTCGTAAGCCCCGCATTGTGTACGATATAATCCCAAACACGAGCACCATCATCGCGCCTGCATGCAGAGAGATTCTCAACCATTAGAGTTTCATCCGCATAATCAAGAACTATTGAATGAACATCTCCCGACTGCTTGACCTTAGTTGTGGGGCGCACAGCGACTGTAACTTCCCAGCCCTGCTCTTGAGCTATACGAACAAGGTGCGAACCGATAAATCCGCTCGCACCCGTAATAAGTATTCTTTTCTTTTTGCTCTCCATTGACTAAAAAAGAGAGAAGTGAACGTAACGCTTAGGATTAGCCTTAAGGTCTTTCATAAGCGCATCTGCACTATTAGCTAGGCTGTCTAAACGATTATACAAACTAGGATCATTAAGTAGTTTACCCGCTGTTCCCTCTTGACTCTTAAGCTGTGCCGACATCGAACGCATATTCTCTGCCGTTGCATTCAGGTTATTGATAAGGCTATCTAGAGGAAGAGCCTTTATTGCTGAAGAGGTCTGAGCAAGGTTCCCTGTCATTGTTTGAACATTAGACATCACATGAGGAAGAGGTTTCAATGAGGTATTAACTGCCTGCATAGCTCTATTAAGCTCCATGGTTGAGCGGTTTAGATTAAGCATAACCGAGTCTATAGATGAATTATCTGCAATCTCCCCGAGACGCTTAACAATATCCACAATCTGAGGCATAATCTCTACGACCTGAGGCATAATCTTATTAGATACCGTAGACATAATATCATCGCCTTGAGAGAATGGAATAATATCTCCACTTGTTAGGTATCCCTGCTTAGCTTCCGTAGGAACCATAATTTCCAAAACAGAGCCACTAAGCACATTAGTCTTAATGCGTACTTGACTACCCTTAGGGAGCTTTATCTCTGGATTTAAACCAAGAAGCAATTCAGCAGTATACCCTCGACCTGAGACATAGCCAAAATCTACTTTCTGAACAGAACCAACCTTATAACCGCTAATCATTACCGGCGTTGCGACTGATGTACCACCCAAATTTTCCAGCTGTACTCTGTACTTATTCTCAGGTTCAAAAATATTTATACCCTTCAAGAAATTGAGTCCTAGATAACCTAAAACAAATGCAATAAGTGCTATTGCGCCAATCTTAACCTCTTGTCTTACTCTCATTACTAGATATATTCTTAACTATAGTTTAAACCTTTAATCAAACAGCATACTGCATGATTTAGTTCAGTTAGACTAAGAAATATCAATGCTCGTCTGTCCTCTAACGCACGATAAAATCATTAGATTAGTCCAATATAAATACTATTAGCCCTTAATCAAAATAATCATGTTAGAGAACTAAAGTTGAGCACTCACCGTAGTTTTTGCAGACTACACGTGTAGTCTGTACAAACTTCAGCTGTAGTCTGCACAGACTACAGCTGAAGTCTCCAGAAAGTACTACGTACTTACAAATTTAAGTGTGTGTACTCACCAAAATAAGTACACGTACTTACGAAAGTGTTTACACGTAAGTATTGATGCGTTTACACACTCAATTTATAGCTTAAGCAAGTAGCGCATTATGAGACCGTCGGGCGGTCTCATAATGGACAAGTAAAACTTGTCCTTTTGTGGGGCTTTGCGGAATGCGGCTTTAGTAAGGCATTGAGAATGAGGGCGGAGGGAGTTTACTTATATAAATGACGGGACCTGAATGTCGAAAATAACGTAGCGAGTACCGCACAATGCAATGGTCTCATTAAGAACTTCTTAAAACTGGATAATGGTTGATAAAATTATAACTCTAAGTAAAAGTATTATCTTTGCACCTACAATACAACTTATTACAATTAATACAAATAACTAATTAACCGCCAGCCGTGAGGTTGGCACATTAACCTAATGAGTATAGAAGACATTCACGAAAGTCAGGCTTCTGTTATGTCAAAAAGAAATCGAGTACCTGTAGCTAGTGCAGATGGAACTAGCTCTGCTCGCCTAAATGACAATAACCATGGCCGACGCAAAAGAGTACGCATCACCACATCAGACGCTGACCCTAACATCGGACAAAGACGCTTCGGAGCATATAGACCTGAACACAGTAGAGGGGAATATTCGAACTACGACAAACAGCGTACTCCAAGAGAACATTATGGCAATCACAGCAACCATAATGAACGCTATGCGCGCGAACGCACAAACGAGAACAATCGCCGTGAAGAATATCAAGAACGCTATCAAGCTCAGCGTTCTGAGGGGAACTACGACTATAACTATAACCGAACAAACAAGCAAAGTAGACCCAACAACGGAACACGCAAGGGAGGCTTCCAAGCTCAAGGCAAGGCACAGCGTCCTAATGGACAACGACCACAAAAGCCACAAAAGGGCAAAATCAAAATTACAGATGCGCGTGCTCCACACGTACCTTTAGAGCCTGTTAAGTACCCACAAGTTCTTGACCCTGATACAGAAATTCGCTTGAACAAATACCTAGCTAACGCTGGAGTTTGCTCTCGTCGTGAAGCAGATGTGCTCATTGCCAAAGGTGAAATCATGGTTAATGGGGAGGTTATCACCGAACTAGGACACCGAGTAACGCCCAAAGATGAAGTTATGCATAATGGGGTAAGAGTAGAGAGTGAAAGCAAAGTCTACATTCTTCTTAATAAGCCTAAAAACTGCGTAACGACTAGCGATGACCCTGAATGCCGACTAACGGTTATGGACCTTGTGCGCAACGCTTGCCCAGAACGCACCTACCCCGTAGGACGACTAGACAGGCAGACAACAGGAGTACTCCTAATTACGAATGATGGCGACCTTGCAGCTAAGCTTACACACCCATCATTCCTCAAGAAGAAAATCTATCATGTGTGGTTAGATAAGCCTGTTACTATAGAACACATGCAGGCTATTGCTGATGGATTCGAACTTGAAGATGGCGAAATTCATGCTGATGCGCTAAGCTATGTAACCGAAGATGACCTTACTCAAGTAGGTATTGAAATCCATTCAGGACGTAACCGCATTGTACGTCGCATATTCGAACACTTCGGATATCAAGTACAAAAGCTAGACCGCGTCTACTTCGCTGGCTTAACGAAGAAAAATCTTCCAAGAGGGAAATGGCGCTACCTCAATGAGCAGGAAGTAAACAATCTGCGCATGGGAGCGTTTGAATAATAATAACAATTCGATACTCAAGAGTCATTCACCAAATGACTTGATTACATAACATAGGACAAAACTTATGAAACAGAGACTTAGAATTAAGGAACTACTACGAGGAGAATTAGTAGGACAGAGCGTATGTGTCAAAGGCTGGGTTCGTACTAAACGAGGCAATAAGGCTGTTAGCTTTATCGCACTCAATGATGGTTCTACAATACACAATATCCAAATCGTTGCTGATAACGACAAATTTGAAGCCTCACTACTTAGCAAGATTACCACAGGAGCAAGCCTTAGTATCGTCGGTGAACTAGTAGCGTCTCAAGGTAAGGGACAAAGCGTAGAAATACAAGCATCAGAAATAGAAGTGCTTGGTACTGCTGACCCTGAAACTTATCCATTACAGAAGAAGGGACACTCGCTAGAGTTCCTCCGTGAGATTGCGCACCTTCGTCCTAGAACAAATACTTTTGGCGCCATCTATCGTATGCGTCATGAGATGTCTATGGCTATCCATACATACTTCCATGAACGAGGATTTTACTATTTCCATGCTCCACTCATTACAGCTAGCGACTGCGAAGGAGCTGGACAAATGTTCCAAGTAACAACCCTCCCGCTAAACGATTTACCACGAACAGAAGACGGAAGCATAGACCACAGCCAAGACTTCTTCGGTAAACCAACGGCTTTAACGGTATCGGGACAATTAGAAGGCGAACTCGCTGCTATGTCTATGGGAGCAATCTATACTTTCGGTCCAACATTCCGTGCTGAGAACTCAAACACACCTCGCCACCTAGCTGAATTCTGGATGATTGAGCCAGAAGTAGCATTCCTCGAAATTGAGGAAAACATGGATTTAGCCGAAGACTTCATCAAGCATTGTGTACGCTGGGCTCTTGAACGCTGTGCTGACGACATCGCATTCCTTGCAGAGCATTACGACAAGGAACTAGTTGAACGTCTCAAGTTTGTATTAGATAAGCCATTCAAGCGACTCACTTACACTGAAGGTATCGAAATACTTGAAGCGGCAGTTAAGGCTGGTCGTAAGTTTGAATTCCCTATCTATTGGGGTGCTGATATGAGCAGCGAACATGAACGCTATCTCGTTGAAGAACACTTTAAGACGCCTGTTATCGTAACAGACTATCCAAAGGAAATCAAGAGTTTCTATATGAAGCTTAACGAAGATGGCAAGACTGTACGCGGTATGGATGTTCTCTTCCCTAAGATTGGTGAAATCATTGGTGGTTCTGAGCGTGAAGCCGATTACGACAAACTCAAAGCACGTGCAGAAGAAATGGGAGTACCTGATAAGGATATTTGGTGGTACATGGATACACGCCGCTACGGTACAGCTCCACACTCAGGTTTCGGACTTGGCTTTGAACGTCTACTTCTATTTGTTACAGGTATGACTAATATCAGAGATGTAATTCCATTCCCACGTACTCCAAGAAACGCAGACTTTTAATAATATAGTTTCTAGAAAGTATCAACAAGAAAAGTACAGCCCACAAGGATTAACCTTGTGGGCTGTAATATTTTATTCTTTAGCTGTTGTCTGTTCCTCCTCTCAGAATTAAAATAAGCTTTTGTACAAGTCAATATGACGTTTGGCTATTATATCTAAACTAAAAGGTTCTGCCGAACGCTTACAAGTGTTCTCATCAATAAGTCCGTCCCTAACATCATCAAGAATTCTTAGCACTGCCTGCGCCATTTCCTTAGGATTGTAATCCGATACCAAATATCCATTCACTCCATTCTGAATAATATCCTCCGGACCATAAGACTTGAACGCTAATACGGGTGTGCCTTGATTAAGGCTCTCAACGAGAGTAAGCCCGAAGGTTTCAAAGATAGAAGTCGAGAGCGTGACACTTGCTAGTCTATATAGGTCTTGTAGCTCTATTCCGTTTCTGCGTCCTAGATAATGTGTGGGTATCGCAATATCATTCAATAAGGATTTATCTACTAAATCCCCAACTAAAATTAACTCTACCCTATCCTCTGTATGCACTTCTTCCAATAGTTGCTTCAGATACTGCATACTTTGAAGCAGGAGCTTAGGTCCTTTCACTTCATCATCAATGCGAGAGGCAACCAATAATAAGTAGCTAACATCAGGACGATACCATAAAGGCTGACTCCTTGAACTTTGATGATTATCTTGCTCTGCTGGTAAGGTTGGAGGAGGAATAGTTTGCACACGTACCGCTGAATTAGCTAAAAGCTTACTCTTCATCAAGAGCTCCTGCTCACGACGACTAACCGTAATATAGGTGATATTCCCTTGATTAAATGCTTGCTTACGCTCAAATAATATTCGGCTATAGCAGTATTTCTTACGGCTACTGCCTTGTAAAAGATGACAAGAATTACAACCTAATGAATACTCTGGACACACAGAAACACCAGTTTCTTCGAAAAGAAAAGGCAGATGACAACCTCCCGTAACAGCCCACAAATCGTGCAAAGTCCACACAATAGGCTTATTTCCTTGAGTCAAATGATTAATTGCTGATAATGACAACAATCCATGATTGACCCAATGCAAATGGATAATATCAGCCCACTCTATCCATGGATGCGTCCATGCTGGAGCGGCAACAGTAGCCGAACTAAATCGCCACAAAAAGTCTTTCTTAAAACCATTAGCTCGCACAATATCCATACGCTCTAATAGCTTATAGGCATTAGCTTTTGCTCGACCCAACAAACCCTTGCACACACTATCAATATAAGGAGCTCGGATATTCTTGGACGAGAATAAGGTGAGCATTCTAGCCTCAATACCCTCTTGCCTCAGAGCATACAACAAAGCTAGAGAAGCATGAGCAGCTCCCCCTCCCTCAATAGATGTGCAGAATAATAGTACCTTCACTGTTGGTATTATATTATCTAAGTCTAATCATTCAACTCCTAATCATAAAAAGAAAGCCCCTCTCCTTGTTCGCTTGGAGGGGAGCTTTCATCGGATTTTTGAACAATTTATCCTAAACTAGCTCATGAATAACTAAGCCAGAACGAAGTTTAGGTTCAAACCATGTTGTCTTAGGAGGCATGATATTTCCTGAATCGGCAATATCAATAATCTGTTGCATTGAAACTGGATAAAGAGCTAATGCTACACGCATCTCACCGCTATCAACCCTGCGAGCAAGCTCTCCTAAACCACGTATTCCTCCTACAAAGTCTATGCGCTTATTACTACGTAAATCTCGTAGGTCTAGGATTTCATCTAGGATTAGATTAGACGAAATAGTAACGTCAAGGACTCCGATAGGGTCATGGTCATCATAAGTACCAGGCTTAGCTGTGAGCGAATACCAGTTACCACTCAAATACATAGAGAAATTGTGAAGTGCCTGAGGTTTATAAATCTCTGTACCCTTCTTCTCTACCTCAAAATGAATGTTAAGCTTGGCTAGGAACTCTTCATCAGTCAATCCATTAAGGTCTTTAACCACACGGTTATAGTCGATGATAGTCAATTGGTCATCAGGGAAGCATACAGCCATAAAGTAGTTGTACTCTTCATCGCCTCTATGATTAGGATTTTGCTTTGCCTTCTCTGCGCCCACAAGAGCTGCCGCTGCCGAACGATGGTGTCCATCAGCGATATAAAGAGCAGGCATCTGAGCGAACAATTCAGTGATGCGAGCTATATCAGCTTTATCACTAATAACCCAGAACTGATGTCCGAAGCCATCATGCTCTGCAACAAAATCGTAGACAGGATTAGTCGCTGTGTACTTAGCTACAATAGCATTCACTTCTGCATTACTTGGGTAAGCAAAGAATACCGGCTCAATGTTAGCATTATTCACTCGGACATGCTTCATACGGTCCTCTTCCTTATCCCGACGTGTTAGCTCATGCTTCTTAATCACGCCATTGAGATAATCATCAACATAAGCACCTACCACAAGACCATACTGAGTCTTGCCATTCATCGTTTGGGCATAGACGTAGTAAGACTCTTCTTCATCTTGCACTAACCAGCCATTCCGACGAAAGAGCGCAAAGTTTTCCGCGGCCTTATCGTAGACTTGGGGTTCGTGTTCGTCTGTTCCTACAGGGAAATCAATCTCTGGTCTGATGATGCGATAGAGTGACATCTCATTACCTTCAGCTTCGGCGCGAGCTTCGGCACTGTTAAGCACATCATAAGGACGGGAAGCGACTCTCTCAACTAAATTTTGTGGAGGGCGTATCCCCTTAAAAGGTTTGATAGTAGCCATGGTAATATCGAATGAATAGATTAGTCTTGTGTTATTCCTTACTTGTTAAGGCGGAAACGTTCGTTACCTTCCTTAATAAAGCCTACAATCTGACGTGCAGCAGCTAAGCCAGCGTTTGTATTAGCTTCTGATGTCTGAGCGCCCATTTTCTTAGGAGTAGCGAAATAGCGTTCACCCAAAGCCTCTACCATCTCTGCATGACAAGCAGGCTGAATATCCGTAAAGTAGCGCAAGTCTTCACGTTCTTTTAAGACTTCTAGAAGCTCTGCTTCATTGATAATCTCCTTACGAGCTGTATTAACGAGTATAGCTTTCTTAGGCATTGAACCGACAAGAGCCTTTCCTATACTACCCTTAGTCTCAGGTGTAGCAGGGATATGCATAGAGACGATATCGCATGTAGCGAAAAGCTCTGCTTGTGTAGCGATAAAGTGAACACCTTCGGCCTCCATTTGCTCCTTGCTTGAGAATGGGTCATAAGCATACACTTCCATAGCTAGCCCCTTAGCGATACGAGCCACATTACGACCTGTTGCACCAAAAGCAAGCAATCCAATTTTCTTGCCCATAAGTTCGGTTCCTGAGGTACCATTAAAGTGATTACGGATACCGAAGAGAAGCATGCCCACAACAAGCTCTGCGACAGCATTGGCATTCTGACCAGGTGTATTCATGACACATACACCGTGCTTTGTAGCTGCATCCAAATCTATATTATCATAGCCAGCACCTGCACGTACTACGATCTTAAGCTCCTTAGCTGCATCGAAAACTTCAGCGTCTATAATGTCACTGCGAACGATTATAGCCTGAACATCTGCAACAGCTTGCAATAGTTCACTCTTACTGCTATATTTCTCTAGAAGAATAGTTTCAAAGCCAGCACCATCTAGAATAGCTCTAATACCGGCTACCGCTGATGCTGCAAAAGGCTTTTCCGTAGCCAATAGTACTTTAGTCATAATCTGCAAAATAGTTTAGTTATATATCCTGATAGCAAGAAGCCCCTCACCCCAAAGAGTGAAGGGGCTTCTCCTTAGTTTAAAATCATCGTAATCTGTTAGTGCTTACGCTCGAAGTCTCTCATTGTTTGGATTAGTGCTTCTACACTAGTTTTAGGTAGTGCATTGTAGAGAGAAGCACGGAATCCACCGATAGAGCGGTGTCCCTTAATGCTTGACATACCTTGAGCAGTTGCATATTCGAGGTATTCCTTTTCAAGCTCCTTATATTCGTCATTCATAACGAAGCAAACATTCATGATCGAACGGTCTTCAGGACGAACAGTACCACGGAAGAGCTTATTTCTGTCTATTTCATCATAGAGCATTTGAGCCTTTTCGAGGTTCATACGCTCAAGCACCTTCACACCACCAAGTTCCTTGTACCACTTCATTGTCTGCAAAGCTACATATACAGGGAATACTGGAGGAGTATTGTACATAGACTCTTCTAGGTGAGAGCTATACTTAAGCATCGTTGGGATTACACGGTCTACTTGGTCTAGAGCAGACGTCTTAACAATGACAAAAGTAACCCCTGCAGGTGCGATATTCTTCTGAGCACCACCATAGATTAGGTCATACTTGCTTACATCTACCGAGCGAGTGAAGATATCGCTACTCATATCCCCTACTAGGCGACATGGCACATCAATGTCTTCTCTAATCTCAGTACCATAAACAGTATTATTTGTTGTGATATGAAGATAGTCATAATCAGCTGTCACCTTATCCCAAGGCTTTGGATACCAAGAGTACAAGTCTTCTTTACTTGAACCAAGCACATCTACTTGACCAAAGAGCTTAGCTTCTTTAATAGCCTTATTAGCCCACGTACCTGAATCGATATATGCAGCCTTTGTCTTAAGCAAGTTCATTGGCACTTGTGCAAACTGAAGGCTTGCACCACCACCAAGGAAAAGAACTTCATAACCTTCTGGGATATCAAGGAGTTCTTTCATGAGTTCGCGAGCTTCTCTCATCGTTGCTGAGAATTCTTTGCTGCGGTGGCTTACTTCAAGAACAGATAGACCTGTTCCGTTATAGTTCAGAACTGCCGAAGCGGCATCACGGATAACGCTCTCATCTAGTATCGATGGTCCAGCGGAAAAATTATGCTTCTTCATAACAAATGAATTATATGTTGCTATTTATAAATTACTCTTCACATTCAGACTACCTAAAACTCTAGAGACAAAAAGAAACCGAATAAGCTCCTTCGCTCTGGACTTTGCAGAAGATGTTTATAGCAAGGCTTTGATTTAGATAATCAGGGAGAATTTATGCTCCATTGTTAGAGCTACGCAATCACCCTAATACCGAAAGCGACAAAGCTAGTGACATGTTATGCGATAGTCTTTATATAGAGCAAAGGTAGTATATAGTATTATAACAAACAATAACTTTTAGCATTTTGACTAAACATTTTATTTTCAACACATTATTTTCAGCTAAATTGTCTACTTATTCAAGAGCCTACCTCTCTCTCAGAAATACATTTACCACTCATTAACAATCACTTAACAAAACTACTCTATCCTATTCGGTTCCACCTAAGATATCCTGTACATACTCCCTAAATTAAGACCGCTCAACGGTATCCCAAAGGACAAGTTTTACTTGTTCTTTGGTGGGGCTTTGCAGAATGCGGTAATCGCAAGGCATTGAGACTGAAGGCGCAGGGAGTTTACTAGTGTAAATGACCAAGCCTGAATGTCGATAATAACGCAGCGAGTGCCGTATTATGCAATGGTCTCAAATTAGAAACGAACAAAGAGAAAATTGTGCTTGCGCTTCCTAAAGTCAAAACCTCAGCGAAGTCTGTGCAAACTTCAGCTGTAGTTTGAAGAGACTACACGTGTAGTTTGTGCAGACTACAGCTGAAGTCTCCAGAAAGTACTACGTACTTACAAATTTAAGTACGCGTACTCACCAAAATAAGTACACGCACTTACTGAAGTGAGTACGATGTACTCACCGAAACTAGTACAACGTACTAACTGATACTATCTTTTTGTACCTTTGCATAAGTTTTTAATAGAGTTATCATGAAGCGATATAATAGAGTCTTGCTCAAGCTCAGCGGTGAGTCACTCATGGGCGAGCAACAATATGGAATAGACACTAACCGCCTAAATGCCTACGCCGAAGATATTAAGCGTGCTGTAGAGCTAGGTATTCAAGTAGCTATTGTCATTGGAGGAGGTAATATATTCCGTGGATTATCTGGCGCAACCAAAGGTTTTGACCGCGTTAAGGGAGACCAAATGGGTATGCTTGCCACTGTAATCAACAGCCTCGGTTTATCTTCGGCTCTCTCTGCCGTGGGTGTACGCAATAGAGTCCTAACTGCTGTGCGCATGGAACCCATCGGAGAGTTTTATACTAAGTGGAAGGCTCTAGAGCATCTACACGATGGCGAAGTAGTTATCCTATCTGCAGGAACAGGAAATCCGTTCTTTACAACAGATACTGGTTCTTCTCTCAGAGGTATCGAACTCGAATGCGATGTAATGCTTAAGGGTACTCGTGTAGATGGCATCTATACCGCTGACCCTGAGAAGGACCCTACGGCTACTAAGTTTGACCGCATCAGCTATCAAGAGATTTACACTCGTGGGCTTAAGGTTATGGACCTTACTGCTACTACCATGTGCATGGAAAATAATCTACCGATAGTCGTCTTTGATATGGACACAGCTGGCAACCTCCTTAAAGTGCTAGAAGGTGAAAACATTGGCACATACGTAAGTAATGAAAATTGATTTAATCTAAGAAATCCAACTTAATAGAATATGAGCGAACTAAAGAGCATTATTGAGCAGGCAGGCATAAGCATGAATAAGGCTGTCGAGCATCTAGACGAACAACTAGGACGAGTACGTGCAGGTAAGGCTAGCACCAAGCTCCTTGATGGCATTATGGTTGAGTATTATGGAAGCCTTGTTCCCCTTAATCAGGTAGGTACTGTGAATACTCCAGATGCTAAAAGCATCGTTATCACTCCTTGGGAGAAGAGTCTAATCACAGAGATTGAGCGTGCTATCATTAACTCTCCTCTCGGTATTACTCCTGAAAATAATGGTGAACTTATTCGCCTTGGTATCCCCCCTCTTACCGAAGAGCGTCGTCGCGAACTAGTTAAGCAAGTTAAGGCAGATGCAGAGGAAGCTAAAATCCGTATCCGCAATGTACGCCGTGATACTAATGATACTATTAAGAAGTCTATCAAGACAGACAATACTCCTGAAGATGTAGCCAAGGACGCTGAAGCAGACGTTCAGAAGCTACATGACAAATATATCAAGCGAGTAGATGAAGTATTCGCTGAAAAGGAACGTGAAATCATGACTGTCTGATTTCCCTTGGCTGATATCGAACTTATAGAAGGACTGGTAGTGCGCTGTACGGGCAGCCACTACCTTGTCTTATGTCAAGATGGTGTTGAGCGTGCATGCCTAGCTAAAGGTAATATGCGCTTAAGGGGAATACGCTCCACCAGCCCTATTGTTGTAGGAGACCACGTCGAGGTTAAGCTCACACCCGAAGGCGGTGGAGAAGCTCACTATATTAAAGAAATTCTAGAGCGACGCAATTATATCGTGCGTAGAGCGGCAAACCTCTCCAAACAATCACATATCCTAGCAGCGAATATAGATGTATCTTTTCTCGTCTGTACGCTCTATGCTCCCGAAACCAGCACAACATTCATTGACCGTTTTTTAGCTAATGCCGAAGCCTATCGCGTACCGACAGAGTTAGTTTTTAATAAGATTGATACGCTTACGGAAGATGGTATTGAAGCCTTAGAAGAGATTATCAGCATTTACGAAAGTATCGGCTATATCTGTCATCGTGTGTCAGCGAAGAGCGGTCTAGGCATTGACAGTATCAAAGAAAACATGAAGGGTAAGATTAGCTTGTTCTCGGGACACTCGGGAGTAGGCAAATCCACACTTATCAATACGCTCATTCCCGGGGCTGACCTTAAGACTGCGATGATTTCCTCAGCACATTTACAGGGCATGCACACGACTACTTTCTCTCAAATGGTAGCCCTACCCGATTGTGATGGTTATTTGATTGATACTCCGGGAATAAAAGGATTTGGTCTTATTGAGATGCAAGCAGATGAAGTAAGTCATTACTTCCGTGAGATATTCTCAGAGAGTGAGCATTGTCGTTTCAACAATTGTAGCCATACCCACGAACCAGGCTGTGCTGTTCTTACAGCCATTGAAGAGGGGCGCATACATCCTAGTCGCTATCATAGTTATCTCGGCATACTCGAAGACGATCAAGATAATAAGTATCGCCCCGAGTACTAAGAAACTTAGTACTACTCTACTTTAGAATTTATGGGATTAAAGGCTTTGCTCAACTCTGTTATGCTGCACCAAAGAGCAAGGTCTTTAATACCTACGGGATAGATAGTGCCTCCCAGCATATCTTCAATCATAGCCCTTAGCATGATGTAATCCATGCCTTCATGATGCTTATCTATCAGTAAAGCTTCCTCTCCCCATTTAGTCCAATACTCATGCTCATACTCATTGATATAAGGGCTATCGTCTTCCCATTGCTCTAAAGGACTTCTACCTTCTATATAAATCTGCCTACGCTCGCCATTCCATACTCCTTTTGTGCCTTGCACTTCCCAGTCCAAACTGCGGGGACGCGGTAGAGTCGTATCATGAGTTAGCGTTATCAAAATCCCTTTTTCGGTTCTAATCTGCGTACTGATAACGTCTCCAAGTATTTTTGATTTCTCTAGACTCGCACCGAGGTCAATAGACATTCTTTCTGTTAGCCCCCAAGAAGCGGAAGAGCAGCTCTGCACCATCACAATATTATCATGATAAGGCAGGCCTGCAATTAGCGCTAAAGGAGCAAAACCATGAGTAGGATAAATATCAGCCTGCCCGTCCCAATAATAAGGCAAACGCCAACGACCCTCTCCCTTATCGGGTAAAACGCCATCTGATGTAAGCAATATCTGTCGCAAATCATGCCTATAACCTCCACGCATATACACAATCTGACCAAGCAAACCAACCTTACACATCTGAAGAAGAGATAAAACCTCTCTCTTAAAAAGCGCATTCTCGAGAGGAAAAGCCTTTAACCCTCTTTGTTGCAATTCTTGCTCAAGTTCATCGTACTCCCCTACACCTAATCCGCCTTTAATCTCTAAGGCGACATGACAGCCTGCACGCACTGCATACAGAGCTTGCTCAACCTGACAAGCCCAAGGAGACGCAATCACCACAAGGTCTAAACCCTCGGTATCGACCATTCGACGGTAGTCATCTCTCCCCTTATCGTAGATATGCCAAGAGCCTTGCCTCAAATCCTCTTCGGGTGATGGGTCAGCAAGAGCAACGACATTCACCAAATCAGGCATAGAGGTCAATAACTTTAAGAGATACCTACCCCGATAGCCTAAGCCTATAAAGCCTATACGAATCATAATCTTTGAAGACTTTGATGGAGATACAACAAGCTCTCAGGTCCCATATTCATAAGTAAGTCCAAAACCGAGAGTTGCGAAACAAAACCATGACGAGAGGCAAAAGGCTGGTAATAAGGCAAGGCTTCTGCACACTCTCTACTAAGATGTCGCGGATGAAAGCTGTAACGCATATCAAGAAAGTTTTCATCAGAGCCCTTCAATGGAATAAAGTCTGATGTTTCTTCTAGTTGTACATCTATATCCATCAGCCGACAAAGCCTCAATAAAAGGTCTATATTATAGTCCCACAAATAGGTATAAGTCTTATCGTAGAAAGGCTTGATGTCGTCCCAATAGAACTCGAAGTATGGGCTACTCCCATAGCTAGAACGAATAGCCTGCTCATGGACATGTCTCCATGCACCATGTTCGCTAATACGAATATCCTTAATCAGTGTCTTTCCTCCTTGAGGTCGTTCAATAGGGATAGTTAGACTCTGAACGCCATTAGCTGTAAGAATATCACAACGATTACGCCAGCTTTGCTTAACGATATGCTCGTGTGCCTCAATAAAAATATGTTCCCCTTGATGAGCATAGATTTGCATCATATACTCGACAAGAGGAGCGTATGCAGTAGACAAGAGTAGGCTCATGAGAGTCGTCTTACCTTTTACTTATTTACCTGTAATAAAGCGCATCATGCGGCTCCAACGTATGCCCCCTGAGAAGAGAGGTTGCTCATCATTAAGCGATAACCATAAGAATGATGGAGTCCCTACAATATGGTCTTCTGGCACGAAACCCCAAGCACGGCTATCAGCTGAATTATGTCTATTATCCCCCATCATCCAGTAATAATTCTGAGCAAAGGTATAGCTAGTGGCCGGCTTACCATCTATGAAATACTGCCCCAAACGCTCTTCTAGCTTATGCCCTTCGTAGGCTCTGATACAACGCTCATAAGTAGCATAAGTTAGAGGATTAAGTTTAATAGTTACTCCAGCTTTAGGGATATAAATAGGACCATAATTGTCTACAGTCCAGTCAGGATGCAATCCTAAAGGATAGAGCGTGCTAGCGTCTGGCGTATAGTGAGTGCGGACAATGGAGACAATACCAGCCTCACCCTTAAGGCGCATTCTCATCTCTTCTGTAAGTGGCATCTCATAGATACGACCATAACTACCACTATCATCAATCGGACTTAAGCCTGATTGAGCCTTAAACTGCTCAATCTGTTCAGGGCTAACAGCCTGTAATGCTGGTTGCTCCGAGACATCTCGATAGTTAATTTCTAGCTCGTCAAGTAGTTCTTTTGTAAGTTCAAGACCATTCGTTTGCACTAAATAATTCAACTGCATGTGCGTTGGATTTTTCTGAGCCTTACCGTTGATATAAACCTGTGCATCCTTAATCTGTAAAGTATCTCCGGGCATACCGATAAGACGCTTAACGTAATGGTCACGCTTATCTACAGGACGATAGACAATATCACCATAAACAGCTTTATCGTGATTAACGACATCACGACCGTACATGTAGCAGAGCGTTAAGTAGTCAGGGTTAGTCATGCGCGTTGCGACCGTATCTCCTGCAGGAAAGTTAAATACAACAAGGTCATTACGTTCAATCTTACCATAACCAGCTAAACGCTTATAAGGTAGAGTCCATGCTGTGCTATAGGTCTCCATATCGCCCAAGCGATTATGTACAAGGGGCAAGCTCAGAGGCGTCATAGGCAAACGAGGACCATATTTAAGTTTGCTCACAAACAAATAATCACCCGTTAGTAGGGTTTTCTCTAATGATGATGACGGAATACCAAAGTTTTGGAAGAAGAATGTAAAGATAAACGTAATTGTAACAATCACATATAGCACATCTCCTACGACAGAAACCAATCCTTTTATAATAGGATTACGATGATTACGACCCCAAGACCAATTAATGAACTTCGTAAAATAATAGTCCACTACAAAAGGCAATACAATAAGCCATGCCCAACCAGCCCAAGCTGAGAAAGTGATTGTAGCTAGACACATCACAGCACCTAGCACATAACGCCAAGTACGTTTTTTAGGTGTTTCTTTATCGGGGATATAACGATTGAGAGCCATAATCTTAATTATTTTTCTAGAAAGTGATTAAGTAAATCATTCATAGTAAACACGCCTTGACGTCCTGCTATGTATTCTGCGGCGACGACAGCACCTTCAGCAAAACCTTCACGACCATAAGCTTCGTGCGTCAAGGTGATGCTATCTACATCAGACGAATAAGTAACACTATGAATACCTGGCACTTCGCCTTCTCTATGCGCTGTAATAGGTAGGCTTTTATCTGATGCTTCAGCACCCTCTCCAGCCAAATGCCAATTATCCAAACGACTAGGCATAGACTGTATGATATTCTCGGCAATGGTAATAGCCGTTCCACTTGGAGCATCTAACTTATGAATATGGTGCGTCTCGTCCATCGTCACCTTATACTGTCCGACGTGTTCCATAAGTCCAGCTACACGGCGATTGATTTCCAAGAATAAATTAACCCCTATACTGAAGTTTGATGCCCACATTAAGGAACTTACCCCACGCTCTAAAACTTGCTTCTTAAGGTCTTCTAGTTCGTTAGCCCAGCCAGTAGTTCCAGACACGATAGCAACGCCTTTCTCTAGCAAGCGTAAACAGTTGCTGTATGCGACACTTGGTTGAGTAAACTCAATCGCTACATCTATATCTTGCCATAGTGGACTATCCCAAGCAGCATCATCAGCAGAATCTATTGTCAAAACAATTTGATGCCCTCTTCCTTCAGCTATTTTATGAAGCATATGCCCCATACGACCATAACCAATGAGCGCAATCTTTAATGTTTGCTTATCCATAATCTAGTATTTCTTATTTATGCTCACCAAAGTAAGCTCTTATTTCTGTTTCATCTCTCTGTATTTGCTCCTGTAACTCATCTAAAGAAGCAAACTTTCTATTAGGACGCACATAATGTTCAAAAAACAGCGTCATGTGCTGTGCATATAGATTTGTATTAAAATCAAAGATATGCACTTCTATGGTACGAGCAAGTCCCTCACTTAGTGTAGGACGATTGCCTATGCAAAGCATACCCGTATAAAGCGATGTCCGCTGACCGCAGGAGCAATTATCTAACTGTATCCTCACGGCATACACACCATCAGCAGGCACTAATAACTGAGCATCGTCAAGTTTGAGATTAGCCGTAGGATAACCTAAGCTACGACCTATCTGTAAGCCTCCGACGACCTGACCACTCAACGAATACGAACGCCCAAGCAGATTATTAGCCTCTCCCAACCGACAAGTCTGCAAAGCCTCACGAATACGGCTAGAACTAACGGGTTCACCCTCTGCTAGGAGTGGTTTAGCTTGTATGAGCTTAATCCCTATTTGTTCTCCTAAGCTTTGATACTCTTCAAAACTTAACCTTGCTCCTCTTCCAAAATGATGGTCATAACCAACCAATAAGGCTTGAACACCATACTTATCTCGAAGCAATAGCATGAACTCCTCTGCACTTAACTTGGCCAAGTTCGGGTTAAAGTTCAGTAGAATAATATCAGTTATACCTACACTACGAACAGCACTAATACGTTCACTAATAGTCATAAGTGTTTTAGGCGCATGCTCAGGACGAAGCACCTGAATAGGTGTAGGGTCAAATGTGACAACTGCAGGACTCATTCCCAAGGATAGGGCAAGATACTTTAGCTCACTGAGCAAAGCGACATGCCCAGTATGAACACCATCAAATGTACCAATAGTTGCTAATTTCATCGTCTTAGCCAAGCCTCAGGATTTTGCTTACTACGCTCATGCCAGAGCTGAAAGTGCAGAATATTACCTCTGCCATCACTATCATCACTACTGATTGTACCGATAACAGAACCAGATGAAATATGCTGACCTGAAGAAACACGCACGCTTGAGAGATTAGCGTAAACTGTAAGATAGTTACCGTGACGCACGATGACGCTCTGACCATAACCAGAAGTTACAAATACACGGCTCACGACACCCTCAAATACACAGTATGCATTTCTATCCCCATACACACGCAGGTCTATACCTCCATTACTGATGCTCACTCGGCTAAATTCGCTATGCTGCTGCATACCGAAGCGACGCACTAAATCATAACGACCTCGTACGGGCATAGGTAAACGACCTCTATTCTGAGCAAAACCACCTGACAGCTTACGCTCCGCAGCATCCATAGCATAGCCTCCACGGATAGAAGATTGACGGCTTGTTTCACTCTGACTAGCTTCTGTCTCTTTCTCCTGTGTCTGAACTTCTTCCTTGTTAGGTTCTTTTGTTCTAGACTGTTTACTTGCTTGTGTTTGTCTTCGCTTGCGCTCACGAAGCTCTTGCTCCTTACGAGCACGCGCTTCGGCAGCCGCTATTTCAGCAGCAATCTGAGCTTGAATTTGAGCATCTAATTGACTAGCTTGTCTACGCTGGCGAGCTAAATCTTGACTCAGTTTCTTTTCCTGACCCTTTAGGTTGGATATATTAGATGAATGCTTACCTTCCTCTACTTCTAGAGCCTTACGCTCTTTATCACGTAAAGCCAAGGTTACAGCTTTTTGCTCATGCGTAGCATTGACTACATCTTGTGTACGCTGGATTTCGCCTCTGGTCTCTTTAAGTTCTTTAGCCAAACGACTAGCCGACAAAGCATACTTACTCAAGAAGTGCTGACGCTCTCTTGCTTCTCCGATGCTTTTAGCTGAGAGCAAGAATATCATCTGATTACGTCCCTCTTTACTATGCTGGAGGGCTTTAACGCTTTGAGCATACTGAGCGAGTATACGACTCTCTCTATTACGTAGATGTGCTATTCGTCCCCCAAGAGAATCTATTTGCCCTTGGAGCACTTCCATCTCCTTACCGATTACAGATATTACCTCTTTGCGATTAGCTACTTGCTCTTGCACGAGCTTCAAACGTTTATGTTCTTCGGCACCATGCTTCTGTATGAGCTGCAACTCCCGGCTAGTCTTCTCTATCTTCTTTTGCATCTCAGTGCGTTGCTTTTCTAGGCGACGCACTTGCTTACTCTGCGTTTGAGCTGATACACCGAGGGCTTCAGCACAAATAATACCCGCAATCAGTACATATCTATTCATGAATACCTCCTATCATTTTTAGGACTCCGTCTAAAGTAATGCGCTCATACTTACTCTTAATATTAGGAGTCAATTGCAGATTATCAGCATTAGCAAGTTGCTCTACTCTACGCCATTGTAGGTTTAACGAGCCTCGTTCCTTAGCTCCCATATTACCATAAAGCGTATAAGTCGCCTCCCCTGGAGGTATCTGAGTCGAAACCATACGGTACTGAGCATCAAACAAACGAATTTGTTTATTATCAAGAACTTGAAATTTTTCCAACTTACTAAATTGGGATAGCCTAAACTGGTAATCAAAACCTCTTAATTGCCCATCAAACTGATAATACTCGTTTGGTACATGAGTAAACTTAAGGGATTTAATATCCTCCTTGCTTGAGCTTTTACCGGGGGCAAAAACTCGCCCAAGTATCAATGCTTCGATTTGACTATAATCTAATGCAAAACCTAGATGCTCACTCAAGGTAGAGTAATTCTCTTGCACATAACGCCCATTGATAACGTCTACAATAACGACTTCGCTGGGAGTAAACCACACGCGCACAGCCTCAAGCAAAGGAAAAGGAACTACTGAGAGCTTAATACCTTGTCCTTTAGCCATCTGCAGATTTACCTTGGAACTAAAACTCTTTGCCCCCAGTGCTATCTCTGCCTGCACAGTAGCCCGACAAGCAATAAAGTCATCATAGTGGGCATAATGAGTACCCACAACGAGCTTTTTCTCATCTAAGCTCACGGCCGCAACCCTTACTGGTGCTTCCTCATCATTGTAACGTATCTTTTTCGTACCACAAGCACTAAGCAATAGCGATAATACTACCGCTCCACTGAGTACAATCCTATTAGTATTCATTCTTTATTTCTTTTACTTTGAGAGCTTTTTGAGTTCCTCCTCCAAAAGGCGTATCTGCTCCTTTGCTTTTTTCTGTTCTCGTGCAGAACTTTCTGTTTTAAGGTCCTGACGATAATATTCTAACGCTTTTAACCATAGCTTTCTTGCTTCATCAGGTTTCCCTTGAGCTAATTGGATAAAGCCATAATGGTCATAATACGTTGCATTTATATCTTCTCCTACTTGCTCTATTGCCTTGCGCATGTACAACTCAGCCAAGCTATATTGCTTTTTGAGGTACAAAATCCAAGCATAGGTATCAAGTAGATTCTCATTATTCTTATCATTCTTAAGTCCTCTAAGCGCCATACGTTCGGCCTGCTCCAAGTCCTTGCCTTCTAAAGCTAAGAGATAAGCATAATTATTTAATACCTCTGCATTATCAGCATCGTAAGAAACGGCCTTATCATAGGCCTCCATAGCTTGCTTCTTATCAGACTGAGCATCATACAAATCGCCTAACTGAGCCCACAACTTAGACCTTCCAAAGTCTGCTATAGAGAGCGTATCCAAACGACGCAATTCATTCTTCAGATACTTAATAGCAGATTGAGCTTTCTGCTCCTGCTGATAATAACTAATTGAGGTAAAATAGACAATTCGCCACTCTGTAGGGTGGTACTGCACGGCCTTAGGAGCAAGGGCGATGACCTCCTTATATCGCTCTTCAACCATGAGCTGGAATAGCAACAAAGTCCAAACTTCGGCATCCTCAGGCATCGTCTTACTCAGAGACTCCAAGAGCTCGATAGACTTAGTCCTATTCTTTTGAGCCTCCAAGATACGTGCATATATCAAACGAATATTAGTATCATCAGGGTGTTTGAGTAGGATTTTATCAAAAATAGGATTATACTCTTGGGGGATTGTATCAGTAGAACCTTCCTTCGTCTGAATGAAAGACAACCAATTATTCATCTTGGTTTCTCCTGCGATACGCTCCTCATCAATCATATCGGTGAGAATACGCTTCTGCCCTGCCGTGTCAGCCACAGACTCATAATAGCGCAGATATAGGGGATAAAGTTCTAAATTAGAAACACCTCCTTGCTGCTCTAACTGTTGCAATATCTTATAAGACTCTGCATAGTAGCCCTTACTCTGGAGATAGGAAATGCAATGTAGTGCCACAGTTGGCTGCTCCGGGAAAACAGACAGCAAGTGATGCAACTCTTCCATAGCACGCTCATGCTTCTCTGTATCATCATACATCGAAGCGATACGCAGGCTATACTTAGCATACTCATTAGGAAGACTCTTATTTTCATCCCGCAAACGAGTATAGAGGACTACAGCTTTATCTACCTTTCCCGAATGGAAATATGTGTAAGCTAGGACCTTAGCAATAGTATCATCATTAGGATTTTTCTTTAACCATTGCTCTAGAATATCAATAGCCTTATCCGACTTATTTTGACGAAACAAGGCATCGACATAAGCAATCATCACGGACATATCGCTATTATCTAGAGCATAAGACTGAGCCATAAGGCTATCTGCCTTAGCCTGCTGATTGCCCTCTTTGTATAGCACACTTAGAGCTAATGCCGCTGCCGCATTTTGGCGGTCTAGGCGATAGGCATGTTCATACAAATCTAGGGCAGAACGCTTATCGCCTTGCTTATCAGCCAAGACTCCTTGGTAATAATACTGGTCAGCCTTAAGCTCTCTCTCTGTCCTCGTCGTCCGAGCTTTAGCAGTTAAGACTGAGAGTAAAATTCCCCCTAATATATATGCTCTATGAAATCTATTCATCACCCTATTATTTTATAGGCACAAAGATAACTATAATCACACTATTAGAGACCGCTTAAACTGAGAGTTTGCACACTTCCTTTTGTCTAAATCCCCATGCTTAGAGATACAATTATTGAGCTTACTCATATAGATTATAGGGGACAAAAAATGGAGCTTGCCCTACCTAAACTCAAAACCTCGGCGAAGTCTGTACAAACTACACGTGTAGTCTCTTCAAACTTCAGCCGTAGTTTGTACAGACTACAGCTGAAGTCTCCAGAAAAGTACGTGTACTTACAACTTTAAGTACGCGTACTCACTAAAGTAAGTGCGCGTAAGGACTTAAGTGTTTACATGTACTTATAAATCTAGACTAACTAAAATGAGGACATTGCAAGAATCCACAAAATAAAGGGTCGTAGCAAAACATCTATTTGCAACGACCCATCAATATATTTTATGTTCAGTACGGAATATACCTAATAAAACTAGTGTTTTATCTTAGGAATAAGCGCCGATAAAAGAACAGAAGTATTCTGCGGATATTTCCATTCTTAGGCCATAACAAAGCATAAGCCCTCCAACGCCAATCACCTTTCTTTAGACATCTATTCTCTTGCTGCACTTCAACCAATTCACCAAATACAGTTTGAGGATGCACATACTCTTCCTGATATGGATTGCCATCACCACGCAACTCTATTCGTGTGCGTACAATACGAGCAATACGATGAATGATGTAACGACCGGAGCCCGTTTGCGCAAATACAATCATCCCAACTTTGAGTTGCTCTTGAGAAATGGGAGCTAACACTAAGGTATCTCGTTCGTTCCAAATCATAGGTAACATACTCCAGCCCTTAGCCTGCAGTCTTACACTTCTTCCGTCAAGTAAATCAGCTTTGATATTATCTAAGAGTGACGATTGAGGAGCCTTATAAATAGTATGCATAAACTCTAATTATTCTAAATCAATCAAACTTCTCGTCAGCTTTACAGCCTCCTCTTCCGGTCTATTATCTAGGCGATAAACTTTAACCTTAGACAGAACTGCACTCACACTATCAAAAACTTGATTTCGGCTCCAGCTCTCATTCAGCAAGAAACCACTTGATGAAAACAAGGACATAAGAGCTTCTCGTGAACTAAGTGGTTTTAGTTCGTTATATGGCGCTTGATATAAGTGAACAAAGGCTTTTACTTCTGCTGAAATTGGGCGATAACACTCAGTGCTTCCACTCCAGGGACAACCATAAACAAGAACTTTACCTGATTCATCTAATCGAACAAAAGGCTCATCATCATTAAGCAAAGTACTCTCGGGGATATGCTGTAACCACAATCTACTATGCGTACTCTTCCCCGTACCACTCACCCCCATGAAGATAAGAGCCCTACCCTTTAACTCAATGACAGACGCATGCACCTTAAGATAACCAAGAGGTAAGATTGCCATTGAGAAGACAATCATAATCATGCGGTCAATGACATTAGCATAACGAGGATTAGTCCAATCAGCAACAATCTTTAGCTTACGCCAGTCTTTAGAGACGTGCCCCTCAACAAAAGCATTACCACTCTCTATACTCAAATAATAGCCATCACCAGAAGTATATACCTTAGCCTCATGCACACAGCTCTTCACAGACTCCAACTCTTGCTCACGTTTAGAGTCGCCTAAAGTATCCACAACCTCTACGGATAGGCGCATCTCTTGTCCTTGAGCAGGCACTTTAACGATAAAAGGAGCATATTTACTCAGCATTTGTTGCACACAATCCACACCCTGAGGGTGTGCAATGCTCATATACTGCTCAGCTATTTTATATGTTATTTGATTCATTTTTAGCGTTCGATGTAAAGGTAGATTGGATTAAATCAATGATATCTCTATCCACAGTAGAAGAGAATTTACGAGCAAAAAGCTTACGACTCTTTTGGATTTCAGAGAAATCTTTCAGCTTAAATATATCAGGAGAATGAGGGGTATCTTGCCAATTTACCAAGCGTAAATCATCCCAGCAATCACTCATCAGGATACCTTTAGGAGCAAAATAATCCTGCCATAATATCGTTTGAGCAAAGACTTCTTCCCCATTTCTAGTCCAGAGTAATCGTTTCGTCATTTGCTTCTCTCTGGCGAGCAATAGCTCAACGCACTCCGCAGGCAGAGAAGACCAATTAGCTCCCTTAAAAAAGTTTTTAGAATCCTCACGTTCGCCCAAGAGCTTGAACAGAATAGACGATACTACTCGGCGCATCTTAGCGACCGCAATATTCAGGTATCGATTACGCAACAAAGGACTTGTTTCCAGGCGCATCCCAAAGGCATAACGACTCACCTTATAATAAGTATCAGCTGCCGAACCGCCATAATTCCAGTAGCTGATAAATGGCTTACCCTTTTGGTTAGCAAAGAAACTATGAATATAATCTTGTGATTTTATTGGGAGGTCACTCCCCGAAAGCAAATGATAGTAATCATATCCACCACGAGCATAAGCCGTCCGATACAATTCATATTCAATATGCATGAGACTTATATCTCCCCAGCGACCATCCAAACGATGAGACAATATATATAGTCCTGCATGCTGAGTAGTGAATTTCTTTTGGGCAAAGTTTACCCATTTGCTGTCAGCATGAATATAAATATCATTACGCTTATCATCAAGCATGCTGATGAGCACCTGTAATAGATACTCATCAGCATGTGTCATAATAAGATAAGCATGCTTGCCATGCATCATTCCTATCTTAATTAAAGAAAATTTTAGAACTTAAAGATACTTACTAGGCTCATAAAGAAGCCCTTGATACCTTTTTTCTTAGGTTTATTTCCGTAACCGTAACCGTAGCCATAGCCGTAACCATAGCCGTAACCATAGCCATAACCTGAAGAGCTCTTAGTCACACCATTTAGGATGACAGCCATATTCTTCAACACCTTTGTATCGTATAGATTCTGAAGTTCAGGCAAAGAGCGTCTATCAAGCACGTCTGCACGGAGTACGAAGATTGTCAAGTCTGCAATTCTATTAGTAATCGCCGCATCGGCAACAACTCCGTAAGGAACACCGTCAATCAGAACATAGTCAAAGTTTTGACTAAGTTCGTCTAGCAACTGGTCTAGGCGTGAACGCAGAAGCAATTCCGCTGGATTAGGAGCAGAGTGACCTGCAGGAACAACCTTAATAGATGATAATTCTGGGTGATTATACACAATATCCTGAAGCTGAACTTGCTCATGAACAAGGTAATTTGTGACACCATCATGTCCACCAAGACCAAGTCTCTTCGATAAAGACCCCTTACGGATATCAAGGTCTACGATTGCAACCCTACGACCAGTAAAAGCCAGACTTAGAGCAAGATTATTCGTGATAAATGTCTTACCGGCAGATTCACCAAAAGAAGCACAAATAATACGTTGCGCCCTTCCGAGAGAATCATCTGCTAAGAAACTTAAATTAGTTCTCAGGATACGGAAGGATTCGGTTACAGAGTCAGTTCCTTGCTCTGTAATGCTATAAAAACCACTCTTATCATCAGACAAAGGTATATCACCAAGGTAAGGTATATTTACAGCCGCAACGACATCACGACGAGAATGAATCTTATTATCCATAAGCATACGCAAGATAAAGAATATAGTTGGAAGCACCACTCCAAAGAGAGCTCCTAACAACATTGATCTCGTAGTATTTGGAGAAACAGGACCAGTAGGACCTGTATCGTTATCCATTACATAAGAGTCATCTACCTGAATAGTCTGATTAAAGTTATTCTCTTCTCGACGACTCAAAAGATCTGTATAGAGCTTTTCCTTCATGCGCTGTTGACGTTCAATGTCTTGCCACTTACGCTCTTCGGTTGGCATATCACTAACCTTAGCCAAGCCTTCAGAATTACTTCTATTTAATTCTGCAAGCTTTCTATTCAAAGTAGCCAAGTAACTACGCAACCCTCTTGATATATTATCTCTTGTAGAACGAAGGGCTTCGGCATACTTAACAACCATCGGATGATCAGTTTGACCTCCAGCAGTTTTCAACCAACGATCATACTCAGGCTTGATACTATTATACAAACTAATCTGTTGCTCTATACCTGTATACTCTATACCAATACCCTCGGGAAGATATTCACGAGACTTTGCAGCATTAGCAAGTTCTGCTAGGAAATAGTTAGTTAAACGCTTCTGAGCCTCAATCTCATCTGTTGCAGTTTGATTAGCCTTAGACATTGAAGCATAGTCCGAAACTACACTAGAAGGCATGATATAACGATTAGCTCTCTGGAAACTATCCGTTGAATAGGATACTGAGTCCAACTCTTGCCCTAAACTCTTGATTCGCTCTGAGATAAATCGAGATGTATTTTCTGCAATCTGTCTGCGAAGACTTGAACTCTCTTCATTGTATGAATCAACAAGAGCAACTAAGAAATTCGTAATCTTAGCCTTATTATCTCCAGATAAACTCAATCGAAGTACAGAGGCTCTTGATTGAGGTTGACTAATAGAAATAGAACTTTGGTAAGCAGCAGCCAAGGACTTAATACTATGGCGAGTAACCATAACAGAAGAGGCCAACCACGCTCTATTATAACCCTCACCAGCCGAAATAATCATACGGCCTTTACCGTATCCAACCTCTTGACCTATAGGTATAATTCGTTCCTCTTTTGTATCAGGATTGGTAACCCTTACATGGGCAGCATCTTTATAAGCAACATCAAATCGTTGATTTAGGTCTAGAGTATCGGTAAAGACAATCTGAATTGGAGCACTTTTATATAATTCAACAACACGAAATCCTTCTTTAATCTTATAATCAACCTGAGCATCAACAGCCCTAAGAGCTCTACCAATAACAATGCGAGACTGAAACTGAAGAAGTTCTCTATCAACATTTATACGAGAAGCTCTCCTAGATGCAACATCAAAATCTATTGATGTTTTCTGAGCTGCATCGCGAATCATCACTGTTACGACACTCTCATAGGTATAACTTTGCTTAGCACTATACCAATACATCAGAGCAGTACACGCAATTATAGAGAGCACATACCACTTCCAATAGCGAAGTAAACGGAAGAATATATCAAATAAATTGATATCAGACTGTCCGCCTACTTGACTTTGTTTACTCGCACTATTATTATCTACTATCGCTGCCATACGCTTATCTCCTTAATAGTGTCGTAATCGCTACTACAGAAGTAATAGTAGTTGCTATATAACCGAACATTTGAAGGACTCGCTCTACTCCCTCAAAATTGCTTTTACGATACAGAGGCTCAACATACACAATATCATTCTGCTTCAAATAGAATGCAGGTGAAGTGTAAATATCGGTTGACTTCATATTCAATCGGTAAGTTACAAACTGACCATTGATACGTCTAATAATCATAACCTTTTCGATATTTGCATTAACCGGCAAATCGCCCATATAAGCAAGAGCCTCAAGGATACTTAAATCACGCTTATCACTCACACGCAGGACACCTCCTCCAATTGAGTTTATTGCTGTAAATGTAGCGTTCTGAACATTATAACCTGATGATCCGCCACTTCCTCCGAGACCATTAAGAGCTCCTAGCATATAGACTTGGAAATTCGCAAAAATAGTTTCTACGCGTGGGTCTGTAAGGTACTTGCTTTTCTTTATCTGCTCCTCAATATGACGAGAGACACCATCTAAAGTTAGACCTGCAACTTTAACCCACCCAAGAACGGGAAAATTAATTTCTCCCTTTTCATTTACAGTATACCCAAATCCTTTCATTTCTTGTACGGAAGTACTATTTCCTGAACTTAAATTTGAAGAAGAAACTCCGGGAACTGATGTTTGAAAGCCAAGACCATTAAACGGAGCAACTAATTCAGGATAATCACTCTGAACAGCCACACGAATTCTGTCTCCAGGCTCAACAACAAGCTTATGCTCATAGTCAACACTATAACGCTTAGCTAACTCTACATCTTGCATATAAGCATAGCGCTTCGCAGAGCTACAACTGTTCATAAACAGTAGCCCTAAAAACGCTGTACCCAATAGCAAGCTTTTCTTAATGCGGTATTGTATCATAATAGTTTTAGAATTTCTTACCAAAGATAATAGATATTGATGTAAGATAAATGATTTTTATATCAGTCCAGAACGAATAATCCTCAAGATACTGAAGGTCATAATCCAATCTCTTGAGCATTTTTTCCATCGTATCTGTATATCCGTTATATAAAGTTGCATAAGAGAATAAGCCTGGACGAAGCACATAAAGCTTGACATAATCAGGGTTATGCTGCATAATTTGGTCAATATAATACTGACGCTCAGGACGAGGTCCCACAAAACTCATGTCCCCCTTAAGGACATTCCACAACTGAGGGAATTCATCTAAATGATGCGCTCGAATAAACTTTCCTACTTCAGTTAGACGAGGATCATCTTCTCCTGCATACAGCTGAGGAGTGTTAAGAGCTTCCGCATCCATATGCATTGAACGGAATTTATACAGCTTAAATGGTTTACCATTCAAACCGACTCGCTCTTGGGCATAGATAGCATCTCCATCTGGATCTTCCTTCTTAATTAGCACGTATATAATCAACATCACTGGTGCAAACAACACCAATGAAACTAGTGCCAATAAGACGTCAAATATTCTTTTAAAAACTGTCGTCATTTATTCTTCCAGTATTTTTTTATAATGCTTAACCAATCCGTCTGTCATCGCGTCTAATGTAAACAAGCGATGATAACGGTAAAGAGCTCCCATGCTATATTTTTCGTACATATAGGGGTCCTCACAAATTCTCTGAACAGCATCAGCAATTTCTTCTGGCGCACCCGGAGTTACATTCAAACCAGAAACGCCATGCTCATTCACCCAAGAAACTCCTGAACCAGGAATTCGTGTAGCTACAATCGGGCGACCACAACTCATAGCTTCAACCTGAACAATGGCATATGCTTCAGTCTTCATCACAGAGCTCAGACAAAACACATCACATGCTCCATAATAAGCAGACTCTACTTCCCTAGGGATAAAACCTAGTATAAAAACCTTCTGTTGCAACTGATACTTGCGCACCATTGACTGAAGTTTACCCTTCAAAGGACCACTCCCTCCGATGAGAATCACATAATCATCAGGGAGCACCATAGCCGCTTCAATCAAATACTCATACCCCTTGTAAGCAACTAAACGTCCCATAGAATACACGATTTTCTTTCCAGGATATTGATTGCGAATCATGGCGACCAAGCTTGGGTCAGGCGCACGCTCTCTAACCCCAATGGGCAAGTAATCAACCTTAGACTGAACTGACTTCAACATGGGAGCATCCGATACATAGACAGGAGATGTGCCCAATATCAAATCTGCTCGATGAATCAACCAATTAAGTAGAGGCTTCACAAACTGCAACAGAATCTTCTGCTTAACAATATCACTATGCCAATGCACGATCACCTTCCCCTTATACCCCGACAAAAATAAAGCCAATGTCGCCATCGGATCTGGGTAATGTATGTGTATTATATCATAATCATCACAGATTTCCCTCAAGACTGAAATCATCTCTGGAGAAATCATCGTCGCAGCAAGCTTGGCTAGTGTCTTTGTCTTAATCAAACGAGCATGTGCATTAAGGCGGGTCTCTCCCACATCATCATCATCAGAGGCGCACAACATATCGCAACTTATCCCTCTCAAAGATAAGCCAAGAGTGAAGGTATACATAACCTTCTCCACCCCCCCCTTAATGGGATGAAATTTTCCTAATTGCAATACTCTAATATTCATATCTAGCCTTTAAGCCTATTACAAAGGTAAGCAATTTTCAGATACGAAACGGAAGAAATTACATTTTTTAACCAAGCAATTAGTAAAATAGCAAAGATATATACTCTCATCCCAACAAACATTGACTGACTCCTCCGAGTAGCTTTACCCAACCCCTCGTTTCTCGCGAACAAACCTATAAACTTTTATACTTCAGAATGTACAAGAATCACCCAAACAAAAATCCCATAATCCTCTAAAGATGGATTACGGGACTTCACTTGAGGTCTCTGGCGGATTCGAACCGCCGTAAACGGTTTTGCAGACCGGCGCCTAACCACTCGGCCAAGAGACCATTTTTCTTGTTTGCTCTGCAAAGGTAAACAATTTATTTGAATATTCCAAACAATACCCATCTACACTTCATAGTGAGAAATATACACATGCATGTTTGCTCCATAAAACAAAAAACTCTTCTACCGGCAACAACCAGTAGAAGAGTACTTTTAGTTAGAGATTATAAACCCAATCCATAATTGGCTCTATAAATCTCACAGTTTTTAGTGAGCAGACTCAGCCTTCTTAACGTCCTTAAGTTCGATTTCGAAAACAAGTGTACTGAATGGCTCAATAGGGCTTTGGCTATGTGCACCATAAGCAAGTTCCTGTGGTATAACAACCTTAAGTTTACCACCAACCTTCATCAACTGAAGAATTTCAGTCCAACCTGGGATAACGCCACGAAGTGGGAACTCTACATTATCACCCTTATCAAACTCCTTGCCATCAACAAGAGTTCCTACATAAGAAGCCTTAACGGTATCATCAATTGTAGGAGTAGCACCTGTACCCTCAGAGATTACCTTATAAGCAAGACCGCTAGCAGTAGTTTTTACTCCAGCTTCCTTCTTAAATGCGGCAATGAAATCTTCGCCCTTCTTCTTGTTAGCACCGAATTGCTTTTCTAGCTCTGCTTCTTGAGCCTTCATAGCCTTTTCTTGACGGATTTGCTGAGCACGCATTACGATACTTTCAGCTATGCTATCTGGAATCATATACTTAGCTGTAGAATCACCCTTTATAGCAAGTTTGAATGCAGCAAGATAATTCTTGACATTCACAGAATCAGCAATAAGTTGTTTTGCTATTTGTGAACCAGTGATACCACCAGCAAAATAACTAAACTTAGTGCTATCCTTAAGAGCTTCTTCAAAACCCTTTAGGAATGCCTCCTTATCCATTTTCATTCCTTGAGATTCGCTCATAGAGATCATTTCCCCATAACGCTTACCTTCCTGCATACCTTGAGCATAAGCGGCACTATCCTCTGTAGTCTTAAGACTAACACCACCCTTACAAGACACACCCATGATTGTTAGAGCTACTGCAGCTGCTCCTACAAAAATCTTTTTCATCTTAGTTTATAATTAGCTAATTATTATTTTTTCTTTTCTTCTTAGAGACCTTTACTGGAGTAATAGTCTTATTCTGTTTGGGTAAATCAATAGATTTCTTTTCCGCACCAACCTCTTCTTGATAAGGCTTTACATCTAGCAATTCCACTTCAAAGATTAAGGCTGAGTTCGCAGGAATAACATTCCCAGCTCCCTTCTCTCCATAGGCTAAAGATGATGGGATATAAAATTCACACTTTGAACCAACAGACATCAACTGAAGTCCTTCCGTCCAACCAGGAATAACCTGATTTAGAGCAAAGGTAGCAGGCATACGTCTATCGTATGAGCTATCAAAGGTAGTCCCATCTAATAGCATACCCTTGTAATGAACTTCTACCGTATCCTTGAGTTGAGGCTTAACTCCCGTAGACGCACGAAGTTCTCTATACTGCAAACCACTAGACGTAGTATGTACTCCCGGCTTATTCTTATTTACAGAAAAGACACTGTCATTCTGAGCAACACGCTTAATTGCTTCCTGCTCTTGGATAGATTTGACATAGTCTTGAAAAATCTTACGAGCCTCTTCCACACTCATATAAGCACCTTGTTGCTTGAGTGCAGCCCCAAAACCGGCTAAAATCTGAGTCCGACTAAGAGAATCTCCAGGAACAGAAGCAAGACTACGACGAAACCCATCACCATTAGCTAATCCAAAAGCATAAGCTACAGAATCAGCTTTTGTTGGCAAAAACGATGTATTTGTGGATACAACTTTCTTTGAGCATGATGCTAACGATAAGGTAAGCATTAGCCCAAGAACGGACGCTTGTATCTTTCTCATCTAGACAATAGCAATAAGTTCAATTAAGAAAATTAGCGTACTGCCTGGTTGAATATGCTGTCCAGCACCACGGTCTCCATATGCAAGGTCACTTGGAATAGTTACTTTCCACTTCGATCCTACAGGCATTAGCTGAAGGATTTCAGTCCAACCCTTAATCACACCTTGCAATGGGAATTCAGCAGGTTCTCCTCTTTGGATAGAGCTATCAAAAACAACACCATTGATGAGTGTTCCTTCGTAGTGACAACGAACAGAGTCTGTTAGTTTAGGCTTGTCGCCTTCACCCATCTTAATCACTTCATACTGCAGACCACTAGGAAGGGTTACAACACCAGCCTTATGGCTATTGATTTTGAGGAATTCTTCTCCCGCTTCTTTATTTAGGCGAATTGCTTTTTCTTGAACTTCTTCAAAATACTTATTGATTGTTTCTTTTGCTTCCTCAATTGTCATCACTGGTTCAGTATCATTCAATACTGAATTGAGACCCAAAAGAAAATCTTCTCCATTTATATTTTCAAAACCCGAAGCCTTGAAATTTTGCCCAATACTTAAACCTAGGGCATAACTGACTTTATCCATCCTTAGTATCTGATTATTAATATGCGTACAAATGTACTATATTATTTCTATTACTATCTTTTCTCAAAAATTAGCTCTCCAAAGAACTGTGGTCTATGAAATGCTGGAGCAGGTTCATCAATAGGAGACCAACTCAAAAAATGAGGATGAGCAGTCTTGTCTCCACACTTATAGAAATTTGCTCTCATACTTTGAGGGATTATACCTTCATCATAGCCCATAACCGTCCAAGGAATACGAACAGTTACATGCCAATCATACAATCCTTCTGTTTGCTCTAAACGTTGCCCCTTAAATGTAGCAATACGCTCAATGAGGTTAAATTCATCTGCAATAAACTTAATGCCTTCCGATGGTGAAGCATGATGAGCTGCATAACACACTCCCGCTGCATTAAATTCAAAATTAATGTAACTCGGACCTTCTTCTTTTTGCATGAAGAACTCTACACAACTATCCTCATGAACATAATTTCCATCGCCCTCAGATGTAGTACGAATATCCTCACCATGAACAAAATAATGAATAAAAATTCCTTGTTCATTATAGGCAACATCTGCAACAACAACGGGCTGATAAGGATAATCCTTAGCCCAATTTAAGGTATTGATGAAGATGCGACGTCCTTTTACTTCTAATAAACGCTGTAAGTCTTCTAGAGTCAATCCCTCAACAGACAAATAGGGTATATGTGCTTGCTTCTTCATTTTATATCAATAATTTCATATTAGGCATTTAACCTTTAACGAAAATGCTCTTATTATTATTTTTGAATTGTTCTAGGCGATTTATATTGCTATTTCCTTCTCCTAAATAGATTGATTCTATCCCGGTATAAATCCCTATGATACCAATAACACCTAGTACAATCGCTGTTATCTGGCTTATTATGCGAACACCTCCATGCCCCGTACGTGTAGCAATTAGATTAACTAAGTATGTTAGAATATACCACCAAAGCATACAGCCTAAACCCAAGCCCAACATAGCGACCAAGAAGGTAAAACCAAATTCATCAGATTGGACAAAGTGAAACCTCGTATAAAGGGGCAACATCAAGAGCATGATGAATGGATTTGAGATTGTCACCAAGAAGGCTGTTAAAATCTTACGTGCTCCATGTCGCTTACTTAGACGCTGTGTTGGGGAAGTTTTTACTGGATTATGAGAGTTCCGATAAACCCAAACCGCAAATATGAGAATAATGATACCTCCTATAAGCCTAAGCAGGGCATCATACTGCATGACAAAATCTAGGACTAAGCCAACTCCTAGATAAACGATAAAACCATATAAGACATCACTTACCATTGCTCCAATTCCAGTCAGCATTCCTTCTCGACGACCTCCATGAAGGGTCTCACGTAAGCACAATATACCTACGGGACCAAGAGGTGCCGAAACAATCATACCAATAAGAATTCCTTTGAGTAATGTCAGCAACATTTATCGTAATCTAAATCTATTTTTTATACTTTTTTCAGTATGCTTCTTTACAAAGATACAGAAAATAGCTTAGTATACTCGCTTCTGTCTATTCTAAGACGTACAGTAGCGCCCTTCAAATCTGCAGTAAAAGGAGGATTTAGCTTAGATAAACTTATATCTATCCACCCAATCAAAGACCAATGTTCAAACACTTTACAAACTATACGACCCACGACATGCTCAAGCAGAGCAGAAGGGGTATTCATTTCACTTTGAACAACCTTATACACCTCAGCATAATTAATTGTATCCTTCAAATCATCGGAATACAATGAAGAGTAAGTATTTAGTCCAATTGCCAGATTGAGGGTAAAATTATTTCCAACTAAACGCTCTTGCTCTAGGACTCCATGATGAGCATAAAATCTCATCTCTTCAAGAACAATCTCTAAAGACATATCCCCATTTTATTGAGGATTAAAGCTATCTTATCATCCATTGATAGTAAGGCATCAATATAGTTTAAAGTTAGCCCTCTTCGCTCCATACCTCTAAACCAAGTCATCTGACGCTTAGCAAACTGATGAATAGCTATTTCAAGTTGCTCTGCCATTGTAGTAAAGTTAATCTGCCCTGTCACATAGAGCGTTACCCACTTATATTCTAAACCATAGTAAATTAGAGCTTCAGGACTAATCCCCGAAGCAAGCAAAGACTCAACCTCTGAGGTCATACCTTCATTTAGTCTACGTTGCAATCTATCACTAATCTTCTTTCGACGAGACTCTCGCTCTAGGTCTAGGCAGAAAATGACAGAAGGGACAGCCTCGTAGCAAGCTTTTCCTTCTTGCTTCTCCTCATATTGCCGTTTATACTCTTCAATTTCTATTGCACGAATAACCCTCTGAGCCGTATCTAACTCTTGTCTATTCCTAACGTCATAACTGTGTAAAATAGCGGTCAGCTCAGAGAAACTTTTTCCCTTTAATCGCTCTCTTAACTCAGAGTTTTCAGGAGCTTCAGGTAGATTATATCCTCTTAAAACGCTTTCCACATAGAGACCTGTACCTCCACACAGAATGGGTTCCTTAATCCCCCTACTCGTGATATCAGAAAAAGCAAGATGAAAATCCCGCTGATACTCGTACAAATTGTAACGAGTACCAGCAGGACAAATATCAATTAGATGATAAGGAATTGCCTTGCCATCTACGACATAATCCGACAAATCTTTTCCCGTACCAATATCCATTCCTCGATAGACTTGACGAGAATCAGCACTGATAACCTCAGAACCTAAATGATAGGCTAGCTTAGCCGCAAGGGCTGTTTTACCCGATGCTGTCGGACCAATAATTGTTATCATGTTAAGCCTTTGCGCCGTCCTTGAGGATAACATCGTGTGCGCCCCCCTCTACTATAGACGTACTTGAAACGAGTGTAATCTTAGCCTTACGCTGCAGTTCTTCTAGCGTAATAGCACCACAACTACACATCGTAGCTTTCATCTTTCCGAGGGTTACAGCAAGGTTGTCCTTGAGCTTACCAGCGTAAGGTACATAACTATCTACCCCTTCTTCAAACTTAAGGTTTTCACTGCCGCCACTATCGTAACGTTGCCAGTTCTGAGCTCTGTTTGAGCCTTCACCCCAATACTCCTTAACTATATTATTACCAATCTTCAGTTTACGCGTAGGAGATTCATCAAAGCGCGCAAAATAACGACCAAGCATCAAGAAGTCCGCACCCATAGCCAAAGCCAAGGTCATGTGGTAATCATGTACAAGTCCACCATCGCTACAAATCGGAATATAAACGCCTGTTTCCTTATAATAAGCGTCTCTAGCCTCTGCAACTTCAATAATAGAAGTCGCCTGACCGCGACCAATACCCTTCTGTTCACGAGTGATACAAATGGAACCACCACCGATACCAACTTTAATGAAGTCAGCACCTGCTTCAGCTAAGTAGCGGAAACCTTCAGCATCAACGATATTACCAGCTCCAACTAACACTTTATCACCATAGTTATCACGAATCCACTTAAGAGTATCGTACTGCCATTCGCTATAACCATCTGAGGAGTCAATACAAACAACATCAACACCAGCCTCTACTAGCGCAGGCACACGCTCTTTATAATCTCGAGTATTGATACCCGCACCAACAAGAAGTTCCTTAGTCTGCTTATTTGACAACTCAATAGGATTTTCCTTATGGCTATCGTAATCCTTACGGAAAACTAAGTATTCTAGTGTTTGGTCATCATTAACGATTGGGAGTGTGCTCAACTTATGTTCCCAAATAAGATTATTAGCTTCCTTAAGCGTAATGCCAGTATTACCTACGACAAGGCGGTCATAAGGAGTCATAAATTCGCTTACAGGAGTATCTTCTGGAGTTGTACCTAGGCGATAATCTCTGCTTGTTACAAGACCAAGTAGACGACCATGACTGCTGCCATCATGAGTAATTCCTATTGTAGAATAACCTGTTTTTTCTCTTAACTTAAGCACATCACGAAGAGTTGCAGATGGAGAGAGATTTGAATCACTCGTTACAAAGCCAGCCTTAAACTTCTTCACTCGGCGCACCATCTCGGCCTGCTCGGCAATGGGCTGTGAGCCAAAAATAAAAGAAAGCCCTCCGTTACGCGCAAGTTCGATAGCAAGAGTATCACCAGATACAGATTGCATAATAGCGGAAACAAAGGGAATATTCAAACTAATACGAGGTTCTTCTCCTTGACGATAACGCACTAAAGGCGTTTTAAGACTCACATTTTGTGGGGTACATGCACGTGTTGTAAGACCGGGGATAAGGAGATATTCCCCAAAAGTGCGCGAAACTTCATTGACAAATACAGCCATTTCTGAATTATTTAATACGTTCCTGAAATTTCTAGACAAAGATACTATAAATTAAGCAGAGTGCAATATGCCAAGCTCTTCATATCCTCATTGCACATTCTACCGTTAAGCGCAACACTCAGATAAAAATAAGCCAGAGGTAATGCATTACCTCTGGCTATAAAAGACTAGGCTCCGATTTTATTCGTGTTTGAGGAAGTAACGAAGCAAATAGACTTGCAATAGATAACGCGCTTCTGCTGTATAGAGGTCCAACTCAGTTTGATAAACCTTCAGATTAGCATCGCTCAATTCATTGCTTGTCGCTCTCCCTGCTCTCCAACTTGCTTCAGTTAAAGCAAATGCTTTCTCCGTAGCCTTCAGACTAGCACGCGTTGCTTCGATATTTCTTTCATTAAGGCTCATATTCAGTCTAATAGTTTCCAACTCTTTACGGAGACGCACCTCTATATTATTGCGTTCAACTTGAAGCAAAGAATAAGATAGTTTACTCGTTCGTATGCGGTTACGAGTCTGAAAAGCGTCAAAGATAGGAATAGACAAATTTAGACCAATGTAAGAGCGACCATTCTGCTTAAACTGTTCGTTTATAGGAAGATTAAACACATCAGCACCTAGTCCAAATACCTTGTAATAATTATTGCTATAACCAAGAGACAAGGACAAAGATGGCATATACCCCGAACGCTGTGCTTTTATCTGCTCTTGTAAGGCTTCCGCTCTGAGCGAGTTTGCCTTAATATCGGGTCTATCGAGTATTGCCTCATGCACCTGACTTTGAGAGGCAAGGACTTCCTTATTACTAGGTTTGATACTCTCAGGAATTGAAATTTGCTCTATATTGACATCTTGCAATCCAAGGGCTTGTACAAGAGAAAGACGAGCTTCATCTCTCGCTCCCTCTGCCTGTGTTAGAGCAAGGGCCATCTGAGCTAAATTAGCTTCTGCATTTGCTAATTTATCTTGCCCCCATTTTCCGCCAGCATACATACCTTCTGCATATCGCAAGCGGTCGGTACTTCTTTGATACTGCTTTTGAGCAGAAACTACAGCACGCTCAGCCGTAAGGTAAGAGAAATAGAGTTGTGTTACTTGCATCCCCAGATTTAGGCGTGCTTGCTCGAGACTACGCTCAGATGCAGAGCGTTGAAGTTGGGCACTTTTTAGTTCATGCAGGCGACTAAAGCCAGAGAAGATATTCAGGTTTGCCCCGATAGAGATAGATAGACTTTGAGACGAACGGTCTTGCATTACACCTGTCTTATCCACCGAACGCCCCAAATCCCAACTATTACCTAGAGAGGCATGCACTGTAGGGAGAAAGGCGCTTTTGCGCATATCTTCCTGCAGTTTGGTTTCTGTATGCCGAATAACTTGACTTTGGTACTCTGGATTATTTTTAATGGCAATAGCGATACACTCGTCAAGGGTGAATGCTTTACCCTTAGACTCATTCTGAGCCTGACCCAGTAGCGGACATAGAGCCAGAGTTAGAGCAACTAACTTTGTTTTAGTCATGGCTTATATCGTTTTTATTTAGCATCGTCAGCGATGGCATTACCTTGAATTTTATCTTCCTTTTTGAGTCCCTGAAGAACTTCTATCTTAGCTCCATCAGATATACCTGTCTTGATATATCGCTCTTTAACTTGTCCATCTGAACCAATAATTTGCACAAAAGTAGAATCCCCTCGATAGCTCAAACAAGACTCAGGAATAGTCATAATTCCTTTAGCTTTAACGATAACGACATCTGCCGTAGCACTGAAGCCAGCTCTCAATTGAGCGAGTAGTGTCTCATCACTACTAGTTAGTCGCCCTTTTATTGGGAAAAGCATCGTACCATTGGTAAATGTTCCTTGCGGAGCGATGGACTCCAGTGTGGCGGAGAGTTTCAGCCCCGTTATTGCACCGATTGAAAGATTCATTGTTTGGCCTATGGCTAGTTTCCCAACCTCTGTTTCATCAGCATTCCCTTCAAAGATTAGATTCTTCATATCCGCGATAGTCGCAATAGTCGTTCCTTCATTGAGGGTATTCGCTTGTATAACAGAGCTACCAACCTTAACCGGGATACTCAATATCTTACCTGTAATGGTTGCACGCACAAGGGTACTACTCTGCTTGCTATATTTGCTACTTACACCACTTTTTGTTATCTGTAAAGCCTGCTCTGCCGTAGAGTACTGCACACGAGCTTGGTCAAGTTCAGCACGGCTTTTTTCATACTCTTCAGTAGCGATAAGACCTTTATCATATAGCGCTTTATCTCTTGAGTGTATACGCTTGACCCTATCTAAAGCTATGCGCTCCTGCTCAACACGACTCTCAGCACTATTGACTTGTTGCATATCAGGGATAACGCTAATCTTAGCGATAATATCTCCGACTTGTACATCTTGTCCAGGTTCTACAAGTATTTCACTGATAATACCTGAAATTTGAGGCTTAATAGACACTTCATCTCGTGGCTTAATGTTCCCAGAGAGCGTAATCTGATTTTGAATACTATCCCCGACTAAAGGAGATACCTCAAGATAGTTTACTTGCTTAGCCTGTCCCTTGGACCAAAGAAAAACAAAGGTCATTATTACTCCGACAAAAAACAATACCCAGAGTAACCACTTCGTAATCCGTTTCATGTTATTTATTGTGATTTGATTATTCTTCTCTAATGGCTTCGATAGCCTTAATCTCAATAGCCTTAACTGCTGGTAATAGCCCTGCCAAGACTCCGCTGAATACAAGGATTAAAAGACTTACACATACGGTTTGGAGGTTTACTATAGGGTCTACAAATGGAATCTCGCCAAGCTCTTGATACTGCTTTGCGACTAGACTCATAATACCTACACTGCACATAATGCCTAGTAAACCCGAGATAAGAGTAAGGCTAAGAGACTCTAGTATCAGCTGTGTGATAATATCCTTAGGTTGAGCTCCTAATGCTCTTCTGATACCGATTTCACTCGTACGCTCCTTGACCGTAACAAGGAGAATATTACTAATACCAACAATACCCGTAATGAGGGTGCCAATACCTACAATCCAAATAAGTATAGACATATTACCATTGAGCATTTTGAAAAAATTGAGAACCTCATCTATGTCAAAGATATTGAGAGCTTGCTCATCTAGTGGCGCGATATGATTAAGTTTCTTGATAAAGGCTTTCAGTTTCTCCTGCCCCGTGATTTTGCTTTCTTCGGAATGAAAACTTACAGCCATCACATCTAGTTCGTTTTTTCGACCTTGCATATTCTGAAGAAGTACCAAAGGGAGCGTAAGCGCATCTCCAAAGTCACTAGCAATATGAACCATATCGCTATTCTCTTGGATAAGGCCTACAATAGTCAGACTACGTCCTTGAGCCAATACATGTTTCCCGATAGGACTTACTCCTACACCAAATAGTCTATCCGATAATTTATTACCGATTAGGGCATACCTACGTTGCTCCTTGTAATCAACGGCATTGAGCATGCGTCCTTCCAGCAGTTTTACCGAGTAAACAGAGAAATAATTCATGCTTACCCCTAATATCTGTCCATTTGAGCACTTTCCTTCGTAGCAAATTTCCTTATCCCCAGCCCATAAAGACATTAAACCTTCAGCTGAAGCCAGCTCTGGTATCTGTCGTTTTACTCTATCTAAGCACTCTTCTTGCAGAGTCCAATAGCGATTGCTCTGAAAACCATCATAAGCAATACTAGTATTGTTAGATTTTAGACAAATCATATTGGGTGCCAGATGTCGTGAAAGCATTTGAAACCCCTTACTCAATCCACTGCTCAAAGAAAGGAGGATAACCAAAATAAACATTCCCCAGAATACACCAAAGGCAGTAGCAATACTTCTGCGCTTATTGCTTCCTATGGTTTCCGCAACCTCTCTTAGGGTATCTCTATCTATTTTCATTGTCTTAGTTCCAATTACTAGTGCATTGCTTCTACCACAGGGATACGTATCGCTTTGCGTGCGGGTATATAACCAGCCACTAGTCCACCCAACACCATAACTGCAATAGCCCCTAATGCCATCTCCAAACTAATCATAGGGTCAAGGAAGAGTGTACCTGGATTAAAAAATTGACTATAAGTCTTTTCCTCCTGAATATGCTCCATATAATATACGACAAGAGACATCAGACCTACACCACTCATCAGACCTATTAAGCCTGAAACTACAGTAATGACAACACTTTCACTAAGTATCATCACAATAATATCTTGCGGCTTAGCACCGAGAGCTTTACGTATTCCTATCTCTCGTTTTCGCTCCGTTATAGTTACCTGCATAATGGTCACAACTCCGATTAAGCCTATCAGCAAAGTACTCAAACCGATAACCCAAAGAAAAGTATCCAAACCCAGTATGACATAGCTAATTGTTTTATTCTGTACTTGAGTAGAGGTGAGAAAGAGGACTTGCTTATCTTGGGGGTCTGTACCCAGCATTGAGGCGAGTTGTTTACGGAGTTTTCCCAGAAGCACATCACAATCTTCTTGGGTTTGGAGCTTGGGGCATAGCATCGAGACATTACTTATATACAGAGGATTATAACCTTTATTTTCGCCGAGATGAAGTGTTTCTAAGGTCTTGAGTGGTATGTAACACTTCTTCCAACCCACGAACTTACTTTTGTGAACGCCGATAACCTTAAAGGCAATTTGCTCAATAATTACATACTTACCTATAGCCTCGGAACTACTTCTAAAAAAAGATTTAGCAACAATGTCTTGTAGAACAACTACCTTAGTTCCTTCTCTCTCATCTTTGGGGCTAATAGGTCGCCCTTCATTGGAGTTAAACCGAATAGACTCTACCTGCATATACTCAGGCACGATACCAACCACAGTTACTTTAGAGGACTTTCCTCCATACCCGATATCTAGACTATAACATGTTTTAGTGGGTGCCGCTAGCAGAATATCTTGAGGGTTGGCCGCTTGAAACTGCTGTACCATAGCTCGAGTAAGTTTAATATCCTCCCACTCTCTGTGTCCATTTGTTGGAATACTAACAACCCCTACATCTAGAGTTGCTTTTGCGGAGGAAAGACCCAAATCTGCGGCCGTCTTGCGAATACCATTAGCAATCCCCATACCACTAGAGAGGAGTAAGACGAGTATCAAGACGCCCCACCCCACAGCAAAGCCTGTTAGCACTGTACGCAGTTTATTCGCACTGAGCGTGGCTATCAACTCTTGCAATTGTTCTTGTCCAAAGCGAGGCATCATAACTAACTATATTATAAGACCATCTTTCATGTGTACGATACGACTACAAGAGTCAGCCACAGCTTGCTCGTGAGTTACGATAATCATAGTACGACCTTCTATATTAACATCATGGAGTAGCTGCATCACTTCATCTGTCGTTTGGCTATCTAGAGCTCCTGTTGGTTCGTCAGCCAATATAATGTCAGGCTCCGTAATTAAGGCTCTTGCGATGGCGACACGTTGCTTCTGTCCTCCTGAGAGTTCGTTAGGTAAATGATGCCATCTATCAGCTAAGCCCACCCTATCTAGATATTCGTGAGCAAGGGCCATACGCTTCCCGTAAGGAATACCCCGATAGTATAGAGGTAAGGCTACATTTTCTAAAGCATTCTTGAAACTAATAAGATTGAAGGATTGGAAAACAAATCCAATCTTTTGATTGCGTAACTCGGCTGCTTCCACTTCGCTGAGGTTCTTGATGTGCGTACCATTAAGGTAATAGTCTCCATCATCGTAAGTATCTAGTATGCCGAGTATATTGAGTAAAGTACTTTTACCACTCCCTGAAGCGCCCATAAGAGCAAGCATCTCACCCTTGTCTACATTCAGGTCTATCCCTTTCAGGACGTGTAGAGGTTGTGCTCCTTGGTACGTCTTGTGTATATTACTTATCTGTACCATCTCTAGAAGAAATTTAGATTGCCGTTGGTAATAAAACTCTTTTACTTTTCAAAAGTAATAAAACTCGTTGATTTCTCAAAAGTAATAAAACTATTTTATAGCCTCAATTACGTCGAGCCAAAATCAACACACAAACCTTTAATAATCAAATCGTAAGGACAACAAAAACTACATCTCAACGTATCAATCTGCAGACTTCAGCTGAAGTCTGTACAGACTACGGCTGAAGTTTGTACAGACTACACGTGTAGTCTGCACAGACTTCGCCGAGGTTTTAAGTTTAGGAAGCGCATCGCATACTTTGCTTTCATCTATCTAGTAATAAAATGGAGGCTGTGACTAAACGAATTTAGACACAGCCCCCCTTATGAGACCATTCATAATACGGCACTCGCTACGTTATTTTTAACATTCAGGCTTGGTCATTTACATGAGTAAACTCCCTGCGCCCTCAGTCTCAATGCCTTGCAGAATGCGGTCTCCTTATAAAATGCTGAATGTAATCTTGACGTCAAAACGAAGCTACAACTTCTGCTTAACAAGCTCGCTCATACATATTGCAGCCGCAATGCCTACATTAAGGCTTTCAGCTCCCCTAGAGCCTTCTGCCAAACAAGGAATGGTCAGCTTTTTATCAACTATAGAAGCAACTGTATCTCCGATACCATTCCCCTCATTGCCGAGTACAAGCAAAGCAGGTCTATTAGTTAAGTCAGTTTTATAGATATTCTCTCCTTCAAGGAAAGTCCCATAGATAGCCCCAGCATAAAGAGCTTGAAGAGCCGAGAGGTCGCACAAGCGTTTCACTTGCACTCTCCCTAATGCCCCCATAGTTGCTTGTATTACTTTAGATGAATAAGGGTCTGCACAGCCTGCTGTGAGATAAACAGTTCTAACCCCAAACCAATCTGCTGTACGAATAATTGTCCCCACGTTACCCGGGTCTTGAACATCATCAAGCAACAAGGCAATATCTTCTGAAGATACAGAGCATTCATCAGACTCTTCAGGGATTTCAAAAAGAGCCAATATAGGTTGAGGACTAGTCATACTACTTATCTTCTTGAAGTCAAAGCCTGCATCAACCAACTCTATACGTTGCGGTCTATACGCTGAGGGAAGTTGCTCCAGTTCATCTCTAAGCAAGGCATATTGCCCCGCCTCAGCAACAAGTAGTTTACACGTAAATACTCCAATCATTTCACGTATAATCTTATGCCCTTCACAGACAAAGAGATTATACTCTTGTCTTCCTTTACGCTTAGACAAAGCGTTAATTAATTTTATATCAGCCTTAGTTAGCATCAAAAACTACTTCCTTAAAATTATATATTCTCTCCTCCCCTGCTTCGAGTTGAAGCACTAATTGTCCTGTTGGCAATACGGCTTTAATCTCCGCAACAAATTGTCCATTACAATCTCTAAAAGAATGCAAACCCAATCGGCGATAAAGCACATTCATATAACGCTCATGCAGATAAGAAAAATTACTCAATAAAAAATCTTCTAGCATATCGGACATAGATTGTAAGATTTTAGTGTGTAGCACTCCCAAATCATACTCCTTGCCCGTTATTTGGCACAATGAAATCGGATTAGGCAGGTAATCAGGAAAGTTCTGTTCATTGACATTAAGACCAACACCTGCTATTGAGAAATCTATCCGTCCTCCTGTAATGCTATGTTCAATCAAAATACCGCCAAGCTTATTATCATCATAATAAATATCATTAGGCCATTTAATCTGTAGGCATTCAGCTTGCTCTTGGGGTAAACATTGACGCAGAGCCTCAAGCGTACTCACAGCAACGAGCTCACTTACGGCATACTGATTTTTAGGCGATAGTGTTTCGGTCTTAATGAAGACACTATACGTTAAGTTCTTATGAGGACTCACAAACCAACTATTCCCTCTCTGCCCTTTACCTGCAGTCTGATTTTGTGCAATAACTGTAAATAATTGAGGTAACTCAGCATCAGCTTTCGCAAGTTGCATCAATGTATCATTGGTACTTTCGGCTTCCTCTAGTGTAAGGATATTATACTTATCAATCATGTTCTAATTATTGCCTTTTGGAGACCGTCGGGCGGTCTCCAAAAGGACAAGTTCTACTTGTTCTTTTGTGGGGCTTTGCAGAATGCGGTAATCGCAAGGCATTGAGATTGAGGGAGCAGGGAGTTTACTCATGTAAATGACCAATCCTGAATATCGAAAATAACGCAGCGAGTGCCGTATTATGCAATGGTCTCTTGAAGAGATTGCTTCTCAGCCTTGCTTAATTTAGACCACACAAGTTCGTATGAATGGGCTACCAATTCTCGCACTTGCTCTTGCCTTAAATCTCTATTTAGATATACCTTATTCCAATGGACTTTATTCATGTGCCATGCAGGCTCTACTCCTTCGTAATGTTCTCTTAAATCAATGGCTCTATCGGGATTGCACTTGAGCTGAACAAAGGGCTCATCACATTCCAAAACTGAAAGACCAAATATTTTACTCCCGACCTTGAAGACTAAGATATCATCACCAAAAGGGAAACACTCTGTAACGTAGGGAAAGGTTAGATAGTACTCTCGTATATCGTCTATATTCATAGAATATCTTTATTTTTGTGCTACCTAAGTTGTAATAACACGGGGCTATAATCAAACTTCAAGTACAACAACGCAAGCAAAAGTAATGAAAAAACTAGTTTTTGCCACTAACAACAAGCACAAACTCGCTGAGATACGTGCTATTCTTAAGGATTCAGTTGAAGTAGTCAGTCTGTCTGATATAGATTGCCACGACGATATACCTGAGACAGCCGACACGCTCGAAGGCAATGCACTTATCAAAGCTAGACACATATATAATAAGTATGGGCTCTACTGCTTCTCAGATGATACAGGTCTAGAGGTGGAAGCTCTTGGCGGTGCTCCGGGAGTATATTCAGCTCGCTATGCTGGCGAACATTGTAGCTTTGAAGATAATATCAATAAGCTCCTTAATGCACTTCAAGAAGAACCCTCGCCTCGACACGCCTCTTTCCGCACTATCGTAGCCCTCATTGACGAGACAGGTGAGCACCTATTTGAGGGTAAAATCGATGGAACTATTCTGCAAGAACGCTCCGGATGTTCGGGCTTTGGCTATGACCCTATCTTTATGCCAGAAGGCTACGACAAAAGTTTTGCCGAACTAGGAGATGCTGTAAAGAATAAAATCAGCCATAGAGCAAGAGCAATAGCTAAACTAACAGAGTACTTATTAAACAAATAATCTCAACCTTACTATTATGCGTCGCCTACTGTATTACCTATATTATTTCCTAATAGGTTTGCCCCTATTCCTTATTAGCCTCGTCATAACTACCACAACTATTATCATAGCTTGCTATCTTGGTTTTGGTGATTGGGCATCTCGTTGGCCTGGATTTGTATGGTCACGTCTTAGCCTATGGCTACATTGGTCGCCTGTCAAAATTATCGGAGCCGAACACTTGCCTAAGAAAGGAGAAACTTACGTAGTCATTGCCAATCACCAAAGTATGTTTGACATCTTTGTGCTGTACGGACATGTTCAGTTACCATTCAAATGGGTGCTTAAAGAGTCTTTGCGCCACATGCCTTTTATCGGGAAAGCTTGTGAAGCGGCTAAGTTTATTTTTGTTGATGATAGCAAGGTTTCTTCTATTGCTAGCACTATGGAGCAGGGCAAAGAAACTCTTGAGAGTGGGCATTCGATATTTATCTTCCCTGAAGGAAGCCGAACAGAAAACGGCAAAGTCTCTAAGTTCAAGAAGGGAGCCTTCGTTATGGCACACGAGCTCAATGTGCCACTGCTCCCTATTACTATTGATGGAGCTTATGACATCTTACCTAAGCATACTTGGCTTCCCCACCCTCACCGCATCACACTAACGATACACGCTCCTATAAGTACTAAGGACTACGGTGATTACCCTGCGAACATTGCAGCCACTGCACGTGAATCTCAAAAAATCATCTCTGCACCGTTGCAGAATAATACTACCGGAACTCTATAATAAGGGCAAACTAGAGTTTTTGTACCGCTACACGCTCGCTATGACACATATCGTTCATAAAATGAGTATCTTTGCAAACTAAAACACGATAATATTAAATTTATAAATGATAACAGTTACAGATCTCGCCATCCAATTCGGTAAACGAGTACTATTCCAAGACGTAAATCTTAAATTCACCCCAGGCAACTGCTACGGTATTATTGGGGCTAATGGTGCAGGTAAATCTACACTTCTAAGAGCTATCAGTGGCGTCATTGACCCAACTAAGGGTAGCATAAGCCTAGGTCCAGGCGAACGACTTTCAGTACTTAGTCAGGACCACTTTGCTTTTGACCAGTACACCGTTATGGATACTGTACTTATGGGTCACAGCATCCTTTGGGCTATCATGGAAGAGAAGAATGCTCTTTACGCTAAGCCTGACTTCAATGATGAAGATGGTAATAGAGTAGCCGAACTTGAGGATAAGTTTGCAGAAATGGAAGGATGGAATGCTGAGAGCGATGCAGCTATGCTGCTTAGTGGTCTTGGCATCAAGGAAGACCTTCACTATAAACTCATGAGCGAATTGAGTGGTAAGGAGAAAGTGCGTGTTCTTCTTGCTCGCGCTCTTTACGGTAAGCCTGATAACCTACTTCTTGACGAGCCTACCAACGACCTTGACCTTGAAACTGTAGCTTGGCTTGAGCACTATCTCAGCGAATGCGAACAAACAGTTCTTGTAGTTAGTCACGACCGTCACTTCCTAGACTCAGTTTGTACACACACTGTAGATATTGACTTCGGTCGTATACAGCAGTTTGCAGGTAACTATAGCTTCTGGTACGAAAGTAGCCAGCTAGCTCTTCGCCAGCAACAGCAACAAAATAAGAAAGCAGAAGAAAAGCGTAAAGAACTTGAAGAGTTTATCCGTCGTTTCTCTGCAAATGTGGCTAAGAGTAAGCAAACGACTAGCCGTAAGAAGATGCTTGAGAAGCTCAATGTCGAAGAGATTAAGGCTAGTAGCCGACGCTACCCAGGTATTATCTTCTCTCCTGACCGTGAACCAGGAAATAAAATCCTCGAAGTTAAGGGTCTTACAGCTCATGCCGATGATGGCACATTGCTATTCAAGGACGTTAATTTCAATGTAGAAAAAGACGATAAGATTGTTTTCATCGGTCGCGACCCTCGTGCTATGACAGCTCTATTCCAAATTATCAATGGAGAACAAAAAGCGGACGAAGGAACATACGAATGGGGACAAACTATCACTGAGGCTTATCTGCCTCTAGATAACACTGAGTTCTTTAATACAGATATGAACCTAGTGGAATGGCTCTCTCAGTTTGCAGCAGATACTAATGAAGTTTACCTAAAGGGCTTCCTTGGACGTATGCTCTTCTCAGGCGAAGATATCCTTAAGAGTGCAAGTGTGCTTAGTGGAGGTGAGAAAATGCGCTGTATGATTAGTCGCATGATGATGAAGAACGCTAATACACTCGTGCTAGATAGCCCAACGAACCACCTTGACCTTGAAAGTATCCAAGCGTTCAACAATACGCTCAAGACATATAAGGGTAATGTCCTCTTTACTAGCCATGACCACGAGTTTATTCAGACAGTAGCTACTCGTATCATTGAGCTAACACCTAAGGGTATCATTGATAAGATTATGGATTACGATGATTACATCAGTGACCCAATCGTACTAGAGCTTAGAGAAAAGCTCTACAACTAAGGCTTTTCAATACGCAAAATAAGGGCTACAACTCTCGGAGTTGTAGCCCTTATTACTTTATCTACTTATTTACGGTTCTGCTATATAACTATCGTTCACCAGCAAAAGCTTCTAGCCAAGTAGCCAAGCGAGCGTCAGTTAAATCTGATTGATTAACATCATCTACGCATAGACCGATAAGCTTACCATCTTCTTCACTAGCAGTAGCATCGTAAGTATATTCTTCTGGAGCATAAGCACCAACAAACTTACAACCTGTACCAGCAAGACCTTCCTTAATCTTAGCAAGAGCTTCGCAGAAAGAGTCTGGATAGCTATCTGAGTCACCGCAACCAAAAAGAGCTACAACCTTACCGCTAAGGTTTTGAGAAGCAAGCTCAGGGAGGAAGCTTTCCCAATCATCTTGCAAATCACCAATACCCCAAGTAGAGCTACCGAGTAGGAGTACATCGAAAGATGCTGCATCTTCTGCACTTGCATTTGCGACATCGAAGCAATTAGCTTCTGCACCAACAGCCTTAGCAATCTTCTGAGCTAATTCTGAAGTGGTTCCTGTAGAAGAACCATAGAATATTCCAATCTTCTTCATAAACGTTTATTGAATGTTATAGAATTATGTACACGGCAAAGGTATAGTTAATCCCTTGTACTAAATATACCTAATATTAGGTATTTTATTTGCCGTGTGTCTATACATTATATACTATTAGGTAGAAACGGCTACGATGCAACAAGTCCGCTACTCCATTCTTTGAACTTAGTAGCGGACTTGGAAAAACTATTATGAACAAAAAGAACTATCTGCTCTGACGCTTGCGCTCAGTCTCATCTAGAATGATCTTACGCATGCGCTGACTTTCTGGAGTAATTTCCACATATTCATCTGGCTTGATATACTCAAGAGCATCTTCTAGACTGAATATTACGGGAGGCGCAAGAGCGACCTTATCGTCACTACCAGAGGCACGCATATTAGTAAGCTTCTTACTCTTACATACGTTAACGCCCAAATCACCTTCCTTACTATGCTCTCCAATAACCTGACCTGCGTACACTTCTTCTCCAGGAGAGATAAAGAAGCGACCACGGCTCTGCAAGTTATTGAGCGCATAAGCATAAGCAGTACCCGTTTCTAGGGCAATTATGCTACCATTATTACGTCTATCAATATCTCCCTTCCATGGCTGATATTCAAGGAAACGGTGTGCCATAACAGCTTCACCGGCAGACGCAGTAAGAACAGAGTTATTAAGCCCAATAATACCACGAGAAGGGATTGTAAACTCAAGGAAAGTACGGTCTCCCTTCGTTTCCATCATGGTCATTTCTCCCTTACGACGTGTTACCATGTCAATTATCTTACTTGCGCTTTCCTCTGGAAGATTGACCATAAGCTGCTCTACTGGCTCACACTTAACGCCATCGATTTCGCGGATAATTACCTGAGGTTGTCCTACCTGAAGCTCATAACCCTCACGGCGCATAGTCTCGATAAGCACAGACAAGTGAAGTACGCCACGCCCATAAACAAGCCAGCTATCAGCAGTAGCACCAGCTTCTACACGAAGAGCTAGATTACGGTCTAGTTCCTTCTGTAGGCGGTCGTGTATATGACGGCTCGTTACAAACTTACCTTCCTTACCAAAGAATGGAGAGTTGTTAATCGTAAAAAGCATGCTCATTGTTGGCTCATCGACAGCAATTGTTGGCAATGCTTCTGGAGCCGATAAGTCGGCAACAGTTTCTCCGATTTCAAAGCCTTCAATACCAATCAAGGCACAGATATCACCAGAGCTTACGCTCTCAACCTTCGTACGACCTAGCCCCTCAAAGATATTTACTTCCTTGATGCGCATCTTAGTTTGAGCTCCATCATGCTTACACAAGACTACATCTTGCCCTTCCTTGAAAGTACCGCGATGCACACGCCCCACTGCGATACGTCCTACATAACTAGAGAAATCTAGTGATGTAATGAGCATCTGTGAAGGTCCGTCAATCTGTTCGGGTGCTGGGATTTCTTCTAGAATAGTATCTAGTAGCGTTGTAATATCAGAAGTTGGCTCCTTATAGTCAAGACTCATCCAACCTTGTTTAGCTGAGCCATAAATTGTCTTAAAATTAAGCTGTTCTTCACTAGCACCTAAGCTAAACATCAGGTCAAAGACCATATCCTCAACCTCTGATGGACGACAATTAGGCTTATCTACCTTATTGATAACCACAATAGGCTTTAATCCCATTTCAATAGCCTTCTGCAACACAAAACGAGTCTGAGGCATAGGACCTTCAAAAGCATCAACAAGGAGCAAGCATCCATCAGCTAGATTTAATACACGCTCTACCTCTCCACCGAAATCGGCGTGACCAGGAGTATCAATAATATTTATCTTGACGTCTTTATAGCGAATGCTGACATTCTTAGATAGGATTGTGATACCTCTTTCTCTCTCTAAATCATTATTATCTAGGTAGGTATCTACAGCGGCAGCCTTATCATCGCGAAAGAGCTTACCTGCTAGCAACATTTTGTCCACAAGAGTAGTCTTACCATGGTCTACGTGGGCAATAATGGCAATGTTTCTGATATTTTGCATCTGTCTTCTATTATTCTGAGTTGCAAAGATACTCATTCCCTAGCAGATAGCACACAGATATTCAGACCAAGAGTAAAGAAAAACTCCACAAACACTCTGTAATGGAGCATTTGTGGAGTTATACGAAACTAAGAAATTTAGCCTCTCAAGCGATAATTACTTACCCTTAGCGAGAGCACCACGAGCAGCACGTGTGAGCTTAACAGCACATACTACAGCGTTCTTAGCATTGATAACTTCTAGACCTTCGAAGCTAAGTGCACCAACTTGGATAGTCTTACCTAGGCCAAGGTTAGTAACATCGATAAAGAGCTTCTCTGGAATTTCTGTGTAAATAGCCTTAACCTTAAGCTTACGCATTTCAAGAGCAAGCTTACCCCCAGCACGCACACCTTCTGCGTGACCTTGAAGCACCACAGGTACTTCTACAACTACTGGCTTCTGCTCGTCTACCTGAAGGAAATCAAGGTGAAGAATAGCATCTGTTACTGGGTGGAACTGGATATCCTTAAGTACAGCCTTCACTTCTTGTCCGTCGATGTTTAGCTCAACAACAAAAATCTCTGGGCTATAAATTAGGTTACGCACACCTTCTTGAGATACTACAATGTGCTTAACATCTGCACCACCATAAAGTACTGCAGGGATTTCAGCACCACCACGTAGTGCCTTTGCTGACTTCTTACCAAGGTCTTGGCGAAGATGTCCTTCTAGCTTAAATGACTTCATTTTCTGTTATAAATTAAAGTGTTACTCAAAATTAGTCTCGCTAATTTCCCATCACACGACACAGAATTACTTCACTGTCTGTATTGGAAGACTCCGATAACTGGCGACAAAGATACAAAATAAATACATATAAAAAGCTCTCTAATTCAAAAAAGAGCTAATGTGCACATTCCACCCTCAAGTGCAACACCTAGAAAATAAGTACGACGTACTCACTGAAACAAGTACACGCACTCACACAAATAAGTACACACACTTACAACAATAAGTACGCGTACTCACTAAAACAAGTACGACGTACACACTTATGCGTATGTATTTGCACTACTCTTTGTCAAAGCATATTGGGCTATTTCAGAACTTAGCATGGTTGCCTTACATGAAAGAAGTGAGCGTATCACAGAATTGTGATACGCTCACTCTACTTATACAAACTTTCGCTAAGAAAATCTTGATTATCTATTTATTCGTTAATCATGCTGAATAGTTCTTCGGCAGCAGCACGAGGACCTTCCTTAGTCTTTTCAGGAATAGCAAGTGACGTATGAATTTCACCAACCTTAATTCCTTCATTGAATAGTTCAGCAAAGTATTCGCGTACAAGCTTTTCGGCAAGAGGACGTTCTTGTACAGGACCAAAAGGATTAGCAAAATAAGACTTCACAAGCCCCTTTTCACTTGTTGTACCCTTAGCCTTACGAGCACCAGCTTCAAATACAGGTACTGCTTCATCCATATTTGCAAACAACTTAATCTTAGTTTCTACATCTTCGTAGTTATTTGCATAGAGGAAGTAGTCTACACGATGACCGCGCATAATCACTTCGTAAGTTGTGATTGGAATAGTTACACGTGCATTTATCTTATCTGGGTTCGTGTAAATACCTCGGTCAAGCTGAGCAAAGGCATACATTGGGTCCAAATCGTCTGTACGAACGAAAGCCCCAATTTCTGTACCATAAGCCAAAATCTTACCATCAGCACCTCGAGACAAGTATCCCATATCGTCAAAGATTACACGCATGTGGCGAATGTATTTCTCATTAAGGGTACGGAAGGCTTCAAGGCTTTCACTCTTACCAGCTCCACTATCACCCATGATAACGATATTGGCTGTAAGACCACTCTTAAGCGTGATATTAACCATAGCACCGTGGATAGGAAGATTTCCGCGTTCCATCTGCTTGATATTATGCAGAGTGAGCAGCATCTTCTTCATATAGCCGAAGTAATCGATATCATCGCAGTAGTTAGCATAACCGATTAGGATATCGTTCTTATGGTCTTTGTAATAGAATGTACGCTTCTCATCGTGACCATCATTATAACCAAAGACATAAATCATATCAGGCTTCTTGCCCACGTAATCTTCAGTCTTCGCTAATTCAAAGAGGTTGCTTAATCCAATACCATGACACATAAAGTCTTTATGGAAATAGACAAAAGCAAGAAGATTACCAACCTTAGCAGGATAAAGGAAGAATTCATCTTCATTAAGTACTAAGTTTGAAAGAGGGTTAATCTTATGCTCTTCAAAAATACCATCACGAGTATTACGCTTAGTATAAGAAACATAAGGAGGATTGATTACAATAGTACTGATAAATGGAATACCTTCAAGCCCTTTATACTCAATAGGACAGTTCCAAGATACATGGTCCATAATCAAACCAGCATTTACCCCTGCAGTTGCCTGCAAATATACATTGCTGATATAGCCATTCACCACATTACGAGTACGACGATAAATACTCTGCAATAGTTCGTTGAACAGCTGATAAGATTGAATAAAACGTACATTCTGCATACCATTACCTACACGAGGGTTCTGTACGACAGCAATACGTTCCAGCTTACGCCAGTATTCATACAATAGCTCGATAACTTCGAGGAACAAGTCCTTATCCTTGAATAGAGCTGCATACTTATTATTAACTTCAATAAGCTCCTCAACCTCCATGACGCTCAAGAATCTGATAGCTTCCATCAGAGAGCTTGTGAGGTTATCATCAGTCTTATAATCACTAATTAGTTGCTCATAGATAATCTGATTATCACGCTTAAGGAATAGGACAAAAGACTCAACGACTCTTGCGAAAGCATAACTCGTCAAAATCTTGCGACGATTGTCGCAGAACTTAGAAGAGAAGTTAATAATGGCCTTCCCTCTACCTAGTGCAAATTCTTGTACCATAATGTGGTTACGTTAATAGTTAGTATTGTTTGTTGTTTTGGTATAGCAAAGGTAGGTATTTATTTTCTATTAAAGAATTATTTCCATTATAAAAACAAAATATATTATTCTTTCCAATGAAAAGAGACTAGCACAAGCCCTCATTCTCGTGCTAGCCTATCCATAAAGCACTAGTACTCAGCAACAGCTTAGATACTATGTATAAAAGAAAAAGGTAACAACCCATCAAGAGAGTTGCTACCTTATTATTCTCTAAATCAAGTACTGTTATTCTGAAACTCTCTGTACTAGTGACGAGAACGAGCGATATGAAGCATAAACTCTTCTCTTGTCTTAGCCTCTTTAAATGCACCTGTAAAGTCACTTGTTGTAGTCAGCGAGTGTTGCTTCTCTACTCCACGCATCTGCATACACATATGCTCAGCCTCTACAACGACAATAACGCCCAGAGGATTAAGTGTATTCTGAATACACTCCTTGATTTCTGTCGTCAATCGCTCCTGAACCTGCAAGCGACGAGCAAACACATCTACGACACGAGGGAGTTTGCTTAGCCCAGTAATATATCCATTAGGGATATATCCAATATGAACCTTCCCAAAGAAAGGGAGCATGTGGTGCTCACACATTGAGTAGAAATCTATATCACGAACGATGACCATCTGCTTATAGTCCTCGCGAAACATAGCACCTCTCAATATATCCTCAGGTGATTGCTCGTAACCTTGGGTTAGGAACTGCATCGCTTTAGCTACTCGCTCAGGAGTCTTCACAAGCCCTTCTCTAGTAGGGTTCTCTCCAATCAAGCTCAGAATAGCCTCATAGTGCTTTTTCAGTTCCTGCTGTACTTCCTCTTGTTTTTTATCCATTCGACTCTGGATTATAGTTAACAATACGTACCTTATCTCTCACAATATAAGACTCTCTAAACCATGTAGGCATTAACTTAGAGAGCTTAGCTCTAGCGGCACGAGCCTGATCTTGAGAAGTAAAATCCCCAACGACAAGTCGCCAGAATGGAGCATTAAACGTTATATAAGGACGATACTCGGGAGCTAATCTTCTGAGCTGGGCTGCTCTACGCTCGGCTTCACTCTTACTTGAAGTTAAATTCCCATTATACACTTGGATACGATAGCCTTGTAGAAGAGTCGTATTTCCTTCTCTACCTAAAACGCCTCTATACTTTGCAGATACGCCACCAACAAGCTCCTTTAGGGCTTGCGATTGAACGACGACTACCGAACCCTCGCCTGCTACACCACCCTCTAATGCCTCAAAGATATTGCGAGGAGTAGCACGATGAGCCTGAGCACGCGCCCATGAGCAGGTGAAGAGCGACACCAAGAGGAGGCTCAAAATCAAATAGCTCTGCTTACTTATCTTCATACTCAGTATAAAAAAGACAGCACCCCACGGCGAGCATACGCACTCGTCGAGAGATGCTGTCTACGTAATGTTTAATTCTTTTTATTCAACCGAAAACTAGTTGAAAGCTTCGATGATAGGAAGGAACTTGTCTACAGCGAGAGAAGCACCACCGATAAGACCACCATCTACATCAGGACGGCTAAATAGGTCCTTTGCATTGCTTCCGTTACAGCTTCCACCGTAAAGGATAGTTGTGTTATCAGCGATTTCTTGACCATACTTCTTAGCGATTACGCTACGGATATAAGCATGGATTTCTTGAGCTTGATCTGCTGTAGCTGTTAGACCAGTACCGATTGCCCAAACTGGTTCATAAGCAAGAACGAGCTTAGAGAAGTCTTCTGCGCTAAGACCAAAGAGAGCATTAGCGATCTGAGCTTCTACTACTTCGAAGTGCTTATTAGCTTCACGTTCTTCCTTCACTTCACCGATACAGAAGATAGGAGTAAGACCATTCTGAAGAGCAAGGTTTACCTTGTCTGTTAGAATAGCATCTGTTTCTCCGTAGTAAGCACGACGTTCGCTGTGACCAAGGATAACGTACTTAGCACCAGTAGATGCTACTTGAGCAGCAGATACTTCTCCTGTGTAAGCACCTTCAGCCTTGTCTGCACAGTTTTCAGCAGCGATACCGAAGCCCTTAGCTAGGCTAGCAACAGATGCAAGGTGAATAAATGGAGCACCAATTACCACATCACAGTTGATAGTCTTACCTGCTAATGTTTCATTTAGTTCATTTACGAACGCTACGCCTTCCTGAAGATTCTTGTTCATCTTCCAGTTACCAGCAACGATGTTCTTTCTCATTGTCTTTATATTTTATGATTATAATTTTTCTAGTCTACGCATTCTGTTTATCCTCTTGCTGCTTATAGTGCTGATAAAATAAAGCTCTCACATAACGTAAGGCTCTACGTACGATACCGACAAGCCATAAGAGAGACCACAGAACGAGCAAGGCAATACGCCCATTACCGGGGGTAATATGATACGTATCTGTAAGCCTTTGTTGCACAAAGTTAGCGATTTCTTCTTTTTTAGGGAAATATGCTGAAGGTATTTTATCTATTATGCGCCCATTTTTTATAAACACAAGTCCCGGGTTGGAGCGTGTTATGGTCTTGATGGTCGTAGCGTCCATAACAAGACTTGGATACTCTGCCCCAGTTTGATAACGCCAATAACTTTCATTTACGGAGTCACTCGGAGACACTGCATAGAGCTTAATAGATGTTTTACTTAGATAACGATAGAGGTCATTGATTGACTCGTACTTATCTTGAGAAGCCTTTGTCCAGTCTGGTGAAAGCAATAGAAACACACCCTCCTTATTATCCAGGATATCCGCTGATACATCTTGACTCTCTCCATCAAGTAAGAGGAAGCTATACCGAAGCTTACGCTCTTGAAGCTCTTGAGGTTGCGTCATCTCTACAAAAGTCCAAGTGCTATCAGGCAGGCTGTCTACCGCAAAACTCTTCTGAACTTTATCTTTCTTATATACGTATCGTGTAGATGCAAGCAATTCCGCCTGATAAGCAGAATCTTCTACAGCTATACTATCTTTCAAGTTGTACCCTACCTTATATGGGCGAAAATCAATATAAGGTAAAGTAGAAGCATTACTATAAACAAAATAGGCTATACCTATTATTGCCGATAAGGCAGGTATCCATTGTTCGCGCAATGAATATAGATGCTTAATCTTGGTTGCATTAAAAGTTAGGAATACTGCAATTGGGAATAAGATTAAGTTCTTCAAGAAAGTCTCCCAAGCTGTAAGCTTAATCGCATCACCAAAACAACCACAATCACTTACAGCACCCGTAAAGAAGCTATACCCCGTTAGAAGTGTAAAGAAGAAAAGCAAGGCTACAGCTAGGCGACTAGATAAGCGTCTATAAATACCCATTAACAAGAAAGCTCCCGTAGAAAACTCTAGGACAATCAGCACAAAAGCCATCCATAAGGATAGAGGCAAGAACCAAGAAGCGTAAGCCCCTAATAAGACGTTCAGAAATTCTCGAATTTTGAGCTCCATGCCAATCGGGTCTATAGCCTTCATCAAACCCGAAAGAGCAAAAGTCGCACCAATAATGATGCGACCTAATTCGACTGCAATAGCTCTAAACTTCATTCTGCACTTAACTTGATTAAGGCGAAGATAGCGTAGTTTATCATATCAAAGTAATTGGCATCTATCCCCTCACTAACGAGTGGACCTGACTGCAAGTCTTCAAGTTGCTTTGTGCGATAAATCTTAGTTAGAATTAAATCAACCATCGACTCCACACGCATTCTGCGCCAAGCCTCTCCATAGTCATGGTTTTTATCATCCATAAGCTGGAAAGCCTCTAGCACGACTTGATCATACCTATATAGAGCCTCGTCTAAGGTAATAGTCGGAGCATCTTCCACACCTAAGCGCAACTGAATAATACCGATAATACCATAGTTAATAATACCTATAAGTTCGCTCTCTACACCTTCATTTACCCTTGCACCATACTCTTGTATGGTACGGATGCGACCAGCCTTAATATAAATTTGGTCTGTTATGGACTTAGGTCTCATGATGCGCCAAGAAGCTCCATAATCGTGCAGTTTCTTGGCAAACATTTCACGGCAGTAGCCAAGCACCATAGCACGCTCTTGCTCCGTTTGTCCTATTTGTCTATGCCCCATTTCTGTTTTATTTGGCAAGTTCGTTTGTCAGTGCAATCTCTAGCACTTCCTTAATATCTTCTACAAAATGGAATGATAGCCCCTTGAGATAAGTAGACTTTATCTCCTGAACATCCTTCTCATTCTCCTTACACATGATAATCTCTCGAATACCTGAACGCTTGGCAGCTAGAATCTTCTCCTTAATACCCCCGACAGGCAATACCTTTCCTCTTAGAGTTATCTCTCCAGTCATAGCCAGATTAGCTTTAACCTTACGACGAGTAATAGCTGAAACAAGAGAAGTTACCATTGTGATGCCTGCACTTGGACCATCCTTAGGCACAGCACCCTCAGGCACATGGATATGTATTGCCTTATCCTTGAACACTTCTGGATTGATACCGAGCTCCTCGGCATGAGCCTGAATATAAGTCAAAGCCAATACAGCACTCTCCTTCATGACATCGCCAAGGCTACCCGTAAGTGTTAGCTTACCCTCAGTACCCTTTTGCAGGCTACTCTCGATATAGAGAATATCGCCCCCGACACTCGTCCAAGCCAAACCAACGACAACGCCTGCATGCTCATTGCTTTGGTAACGCTCGCGAAGGAATATAGGCTTACCGAGATACTCTCGGACACATTCTGGACTTATTTCTGTCGGGCAAAGCTCATTCTGAGCAAATCGCCAAGCGATCTTACGCATTACCTCTGCAATACGCTTCTCAAGCTGTCGGACACCACTTTCACGAGTATACTCTTCAATGATTAGTTCTATTGCCTTAGTTGAGAACTTAAACTCCACAGCATCTAGTCCATGGTCCTTGAGAGCCTTAGGGATTAGATATTTCTGAGCTATCTTGAGCTTTTCCTCTTCTATGTAGCCCGAAATCTCAATAATCTCCATTCTATCTCTCAAAGGTCTAGAAATAGCACTCAAATCATTAGCCGTAGCTATGAATAGAACCTTGCTTAAATCATAGTCAATATCCAAATAATTATCATGGAAAGTTGCATTCTGCTCTGGGTCTAGGACTTCAAGCAATGCCGACTCAGGGTTTGAGCGACTTCCTTCCCCGATTTTATCAATTTCATCAAGCACGAATACAGGATTACTACTGCCCACCTTGCCTAGACTCTGTATAATACGACCACTCATAGCCCCTACATAAGTACGGCGATGACCTCGTATCTCTGCTTCATCATGCAAACCTCCTAGAGATATGCGCATATACTTACGCCCCAAGCTCTCCGCGATACTTTTGCCTAAAGAAGTCTTCCCTACTCCGGGAGGACCATAAAGACATATAATAGGAGATTTCATATCTCCTCTCAACATGAGCACAGCAAGATGCTCCAAGATACGCTCCTTAACTTTCTCTAGTCCATAATGGTGAGCATTTAATATACGCTCAGCCCTTTTCAAGTTAAAATTATCTTCTGTATAAATACCCCACGGCAAACCAAGGACAGTATTCAGATACTGAATTTGTACAGAATAGTCGGGTGACTGAGGATTAAGACGCTCTGCTTTCTTAACCTCTTTCTCAAAAATTTCCGCTACCTCGGCACTCCATTGCTTAGTCTTAGCCTTATTGCGCAGCTCATCGATTTCATCATCACCCTCATTAAGCTCTTCTTGAAGCACTTTCATCTGTTGCTGCAAGAAATACTCCTTATTATGTCGGTCTAGTTCACTCCTTGTCTTCTCATGAACTTGCACTTTGACACGAAGAATCTCAAGCTCGGACTGCTGACACAGAACAGCCTGATAAGCGCGCTCTTTGATGCTATTCATAGCAAGCAACTCTTGCTTCTTCTTGACCGTTACGCTTACTATCAGGATGGCTAAATTCGTAATAAAGAAGATGTTTTTCTCTTTTAAGATACGGTCTAAGTAAGGGGGAGGCAACGGCTTCTTAAGGACAGAGTACTTCTCTATGATATTATCCTTAAGCATGCCTAGAATAGCTTTCAGTTCAGTCGATTTAGCATCAACAGCATCCTCTGGAGCATGAATTATATTCACCTTCAGGTAAGGAGTGGATGAAGCTAAACTTTCAATAATTATGCGGTGGTATCCTCGTATGATAACATTAATGTTACCCTCCATATCCTCACTCACCCCTTCCAAACGAGCCAACACACCATAGCTATACAAATCTGTAATTTTGGGATTTTCAACTCCTCCATCACGTTGTGTTGCTACAGCAAAGAAGCCATCGTTCTTTTCAGCCCACTGAATAAGTTTACGCGAACGCTCTCTCTGTACAAGTACAGAAATCACCATTCCGGGGAAAAGCACGATATTGCGTAAAGGCAATAAAGGAACCTTTGTAAGCTCTAAGCAATCCTTAATTATGAAATCCTCATCAGGGTCTACAGGAGGTAAGATTGGATAATTTCCAATAGCACCATTTTGTATATTTTCTAAAAGCTGTTCTATATTCTTCTCTGTATCCGACATACATTAACTCCTTAAACTATTACTAAATAGAGACCATGCAACAGGCTCAAATAGTCTTTATTTTTTGATTGCACAAAGATACAAAAACTAAACGTGCCGACTTAGATTACTCTTACTCAACAAATTTTAGTTTCTCTATACTCTATCCACTCTCACTAAAAAGATACCGCTCGAAGGTCTCCAAAAGGACAAGTAAAACTTATTCTTTTGGAGGGCTTTGCAGAATATGGTAATCGCAAGGCATTGAGACTGAGGGCGCAGGGAGTTTACTCTTGTAAATGACCAAGCCTGAATGTCAATAATAACGCAGCGAGTGCCGTATTATGCAATGGTCTTTAATAAATCTAAATACTTATCTTCTTAAATCGGGAGTAGACATACCAATAAATCTTTTCGTGCCAAAGAATGTTCAGCACTCGGCGAGGTTTGTGCAGACTACACGTGTAGTCTGCACAAACTACGGCTGAAGTTTCCAGAATTTTCAAGCACAATTCACCTTTGCTTAAATATATCTATAATTTTCAAATACTTAGCAAAGAAATTTCAACTAATCCAGTTTAATTTAATACGCTGTATTAAAAGTTTATGATAGGACTTGCTTCTCCGCTTCTTGCAGATGCTCCAACCAAATCTGACAGATTTCTTTATAATCAGCTAAACCATGCAAATGGCAGTGCTCTTGTGGGTTAATCGTGTAGCCATCTTCCTGCAAGCGTACCATCCAACTCTGTTCCTCTAGCTCTTCATCTTCATTGCGTTCACCAGCCAAATCATTCAGTGCATGGTCGCCTGCGACACTCATCAAAGGCAAGAGATTAAGAACAGCGGGAGCCGGAAGTGCTTGATGCAGATGCTGCTCCACCACGTCATAGAGCATAGCTTCATAATCCACAGTCCCAATAACAATTTTATTATCAAGACTCTGCAAATAAGTATTCAACCTTTCATAGCGAGTATTTGCCTCTGGGAAATCATCAGTATCATTACCATGCCCCATAAGCACAAGCCCTTCACCTCTACTCAAACGAGCCTCAAATGCCTTATAAATAATGTCTCCGACACGACGTATGTCATGCTCTTCATCAAGCAAAGGACGACCAACAACAACAGGGATTTCGGGATACTGCTCTCTGAACTTGGGCAGGTATAGATTATGAATAAACGAAAACTCTAAGCCTGGTATAATGTGTAGGCTCTGGATACGTACCCGCTTATAACCTGCTTGTCCTATTTTATCCAAAATAACATCGGCTGTATGATACTGCTCTCCCGTCTTTTTGTACCAACGTGCAATGCAAATACGGCTAGTAAAAGCCATATAAATATCACTGTCAGGATAGGCCTCGGCAAAGAATGCCCGTGTGCGAGCAAAGGTCTCGTGAGGACCGGGATAAGTACTTCCAAATGTTACAAGAAGTAGGGCTGAATCTTTCATATCTGTATACTCTTAGGTTTTGATTATTGCCCTTGGGCTTAAGCTGTTTGCTTCATGGTAGTCCCAAAGGTATTTAGTTTCATTTTTACAAACAAACACCCTCCCCAAAGGTCTAATCACTTGGGGAGGATGCTGTCTATATTGAGTTCGAGAGTTCTTTACTTGCCAAATTTCTGACGGAGCTTAAGCACCATATCTTCACTCATAGCACGCAAATCGTACTCAGGCTTCCAGCCCCACTCTGCACGAGCGCAACTATCGTCCATTGAGTTTGGCCAACTATCAGCAATAGACTGGCGCAATTCATCTATTTCGAACTTAACCTCAAGCTCTGGAACTAGTCGCTTAACTTCAGCAATAATTTCAGTAGGTTCAAAGCTCATAGACGCAAGATTAAAAGAGTTGCGGTGTATCAGCTTCGTAGGGTCAGCCTCCATAAGTTCGATGGTTGCTCTAAGCGCATCTGGCATGTACATCATATCCATATAAGTACCAGGCTTAAGCGGACAAGTAAACTTACCCTCGCGCACAGCTGCATAGTAGATATCCACGGCATAATCCGTAGTACCTCCACCAGGCAATGTAACGTTTGAGATAAGACCAGGGAAACGTACTGAGCGTGTATCCACGCCAAAACGCTTGTGGTAGTAATCGCTCAAAAGTTCACCTGACACCTTGGTCACACCATACATCGTTTGAGGACGTTGCACAGTATCCTGAGGTACCATATCCTTGACAGTCCCTGGCCCAAAAGCCGCAATCGAACTAGGAGTAAAGACTGCTGCGCCTGTTTCACGAGCAACCTCTAAGACATTAAACAAACCGCCCATACCGATTTGCCAAGCAAGCTGAGGCTTAGCCTCTGCTACAGCACTGAGTAGTGCTGCCAAGTTGTAGATTGTGTCTACCTGATACTTCTTCACAACATCTGCAATCTGCTGTGCATTAGTAATATCGACAATCTCGCATGGACCAGTCTCCTTAAGCATTTCTGTAGGAGGTTGTGCAGGAATATATCCTGCTACTACATTGCCATTTGGAGAGTGTTTACGTAGAGCCATGGTTAGCTCTGTACCAATTTGACCCGTTGAGCCAATGATCAGAATATTTTTCATACTCGACCTGTGATAGATTAGTTATAAATCCGAATAATTATTGATAGTGCAAAAGTAATGATTATTGCGAAACTTGAGCACAATTAGCAAATTTTACTCAGGGCAAGCGCATCAAAATTCAGGATAATTACGAGTGCCTTCAGGCACGGCACTCCTGCAAAACCCAGGGTTTCATATCGGGCTTTGCCCTCATTCCACCCTGGGTCAACCCAGACAAAAGTGGGTTGAGCTCCTTCAGGAGCGGCACTTTCGGCGCGAGTATTTGTCCTTGGGAGTGCCGCCCCTTTGGGGCTCAATAGATGTGTTCCAATAATTAACCCAGGGCTTACGCCCTAGACTATGCAGGAGTACCGCCCTTACAGGGCTCCTCTACCTCTTCCCTATCAATTTATTATTTTGATACGCTTGCCCTGGTGTTATGCAATGGTTTCCATGAAGTTAAGAAAAAGTACTTATCTTTACATCGAGCTTCGTTAAAGGTTTATCCACTCTAGGCAAGCTCTAAAAGGCAAGGCAGAATCGCAGGTATGGGGAGAACGAAAGAGAACGCTTGGCTAAAACAGTGAGCACCTTAGTAGAAAAGGGCCTCCTCAAACAACTCTAGAGTATAGACTGATGGAACTAATCAATGATTTCTTTGGACGTATTTTTAACTATCTAAGAGATAATCCAAAGTATGGTTTACTTGTAGCAATGTTGCTCGGGACTCTATACCTTATAGGAATTATCCTAAATTGGAAATGGACACTCTTGCCAGGAAGTTCTGGAGACCTTACTCAAATGTGGATAGAAATGTTTGGGGAAAAGGCTGTCCGCTTTGGTAAGGGCGTAATGGCTGTCTTGTTACTCGCCTGCTTGTTCTATTTATACCTCAAACTTTAGACAGAATGGCTAAAACAGCACGGATGGAATTTATAACAGCAGAAGTTCATAGAAAGATTATTAATCAAGAGTTGTTTGATAAGATTTCCAAGGTGAACATCCTTGATGGTCAGTATGAGGAAATACCATTAATTACCAGGTATAAAAGTGTAGATTTCCTGAAGAATTATTTTAGTAACGAAGAAATCTCTTTATACCTCGTGTCAATGGCTCAAATGTTGCTGTTTGATAGCAGAACTTACTTTCGAAAGCTTTATTCATCGATGGAAGAGCGAAGATTATTCAGTTGTTTGACCTTTGTAGACTTTGATGATGAAGTGGATGATGTCGGTTTTTGTATTCCAAATCTGTTTTTTAGTACACTATCGACTGTGGAGTATCTGGATAATCCTCTAGATGATATAGGGTTTGATTATAGATTTTCTACAACATATGCCCCAATACTTAAAGATAAACAGGTAAAGATCTATAAGACTATTACAGAGCAGGGCGGAGTGAATACTAACCGGATCTATCTCGTGTTTCCAGATGATTGTAATGGTGGTAGAAGAGGTAGATTACTCAATTTATAATACAATAGAGGACTACATTGTCGACGCAGCGACAAAAGCACTAATTCTACTTTTTACCAAAGGTGTAACATGTGGTGGGCATCGGATTAAATTCAGCAAATGCACTATTAACAAGTAATAG
>QWCO01000013.1_pt1 | contig 137477 bp, 90 predicted proteins | sample 1972611 | NCBI WGS metagenome assembly QWCO01 (sample SAMN09866706, study PRJNA288562) | Human oral metagenome isolate term1_saliva, whole genome shotgun sequencing... | reverse complement strand
CCTATAGCTCAGCTGGTTTAGAGCACCTGCCTTACAAGCAGGGGGTCATAGGTTCGAATCCTATTGGGCCCACAAACGAGAGTTATCGCAAAAGCGATAGCTCTTTTTTATTTTTCTTGCTTTAAGAAGCAGGAATAGAAATCGAAACCATTGCATAATACGGCACTCGCTGTGTTATTTTCGACATTCGGGCTTGGTCATTTACAAGAGTAAACTCCTGTCGCCCTCAGTCTCAATGCCTTGCGATTACCGCATTCTGCAAAGCCCCACAAAGAACAAGTAAAACTTGTCCTTTTGGAGACCGTGCAACGGTCTCAAATCATATAAATCTTATCCATAATTATGTTCGTTATCTAGCCTGATATGGGTTTATCTTTGCAGTCAAAAGAAACAGAATGATTATGTCTCAAGTAAATTTAGAAAAAAAAGTTTTTCCCGTTTTAGAAATGAGTTGTGCTGCTTGTGCTACTCGTGTAGGAAAGACTTTAGATAGTATAGAGGGAGTCGAGGAAGCGGTTGTTAATTATGCAATGGCAACAGTATCGGTAACATACGATGATAAACTTGTGACTCCTCAACAAATGAAAGATGCTCTGCATGAAGCTGGCTATAATCTGATTATAGATGCAGAAGAGAGTAGACCCGAAGAGGTAGAGGCGAAGAAGTTAGATGCTTATCGCTTCCTGCGCTTGCGTGCTATAGGGGCGGTGCTATTGAGCCTACCCGTAGTCGTGTATGGTATGTTTTATATGCATGCGCCGTATGCGAATGAAATCATGTGGCTGTTCTCCACATTGGTTGTTTTCGTTTGCGGAGGTCATTTCTTTTTGAATGCCTTTAACCAGCTTAAACATAGAGCAGTCAATATGGATACGCTTGTGGCATTAAGTACGAGTATTGCTTATCTTTTTAGCGTGTTCAATGTCTTGTATCCTGAGTATTGGACTTCTAAGGGCTTGGAAGCACACGTGTATTTTGAGGCATCAAGCGTTGTTATCGCCTTTGTCTTATTAGGTCGTTTGCTTGAAGGGCGAGCAAAAGATAATACAACGACGGCTATAAAAAGATTGATGGGGTTACAGCCTAGGGAGGTTACGCTGATGGGGGATGATGGTAAGTTGTCCCTAGTGCCTATTGACTCTGTTCGTGTAGGCGATACTATTCTTGTTCGCCCCGGAGAGCGCATTGCCGTAGATGGTATTGTTACAGATGGTAACTCCTATGTTGATGAGAGTATGCTTAGTGGTGAGCCTATACCCGTATTTAAGACTTCTAAGGATAAGGTTTATGCTGGCACTATCAATCAAAAAGGTTCGTTTACATTTAGAGCAGAGCAGGTGGGTGAGATGACCATGCTAGCGCACATTATTCGTTTGGTGCAGTCGGCACAAGGGAGTAAAGCGCCTGTTCAGAAGTTGGTAGATAAAATTGCTGGTGTCTTTGTGCCAACGATTATTGTAATTGCGCTTCTTGCCTTTGTTTTATGGAATGTCTTAGACCCTAGCAGTGGTTTTACTCATGGCCTGCTTGCACTAGTAACAATTCTCGTCGTTGCTTGCCCTTGTGCTTTAGGTTTGGCTACACCTACAGCTATTATTGTTGGTATTGGTAAGGGTGCAGAGCATGGAATCTTAATCAAGGATGCAGAAGCTCTTGAGACTGCAAGTGGGGTCGATGTGGTTATTCTTGATAAGACGGGTACAATAACGGAAGGTCGTCCCGAGGTTACGGACATTCATTGGTTGAATGAAGCCAATCAATATAAATCTATTCTCTATAGTTTGGAGAAGAAATCAGAGCATCCACTCTCTCTAGCGATTGTACAGAGTTTAGATGGGCAAGAGCTTAGTCCATTAGAAGGGTTTGAAGCTATTGTGGGTAGTGGTCTTCAAGCCTATTGCGAGGGTAAAAAGTATGTTGTTGGAAATAGGCGACTAATTGAAGAAATAGGTATTTCTATAGATGAAAATCTCTTGATGCAGGCTAATCAGTGGGCTAAGGAGGCGAAGTCGCTTGTTTGGTTTGCTTCCGAGGACGAATTGCTTGCTCTTGTGGCTGTCGCTGATAGGGTTAAAGAGTCGTCCGCACAAGCTATAAAACTCTTGCAGGAAAAGGTAGATGTGTATATGCTGACGGGAGATAATGAGCTCGCAGCGGAGGCCGTGGCTCGTAAGGTTGGTTTAAAGTCTTATAAGGCGGGTGTCCTTCCTGATGAGAAGGCGGCTTTTGTTAGAGATTTACGCGCAGAAGGGCATATTGTGGCAATGGTTGGCGATGGTATTAACGATAGTGCGGCACTTGCGGAGGCTGATTTGAGCATTGCTATGGGACAAGGTAGTGATATTGCTATGGAAGTAGCCAAGATGACGATAGTCTCTTCGGACTTGAGCAAGATACTAGAGGCAATCAAACTCTCTCGCTTTACTGTACGCACTATTAAGCAAAATCTCTTTTGGGCTTTCATTTATAATCTAATAGCAGTGCCTATTGCGGCAGGCGTTCTTTATCCTATAAGTGGATTCTTGCTTAACCCAATGATTGCCGGAGCAGCTATGGCGATGAGTAGTGTGAGCGTTGTTTTGAATAGTTTGAGATTAAAAGGCAAAAAGATAAATGTTGAATTAAATCAGATTGAGTGTATGAAGAAAGAGTATCGTATTGAGGGTATGAGCTGTCAGCATTGTAGGAAGCATGTAGAGCAAACGCTGAATGCTATCGAAGGTGTAACAGCGAGTGTTTCGTTAGAGTCAGCAACTGCTCTGATTGAGTTTTCATCAGAAGAAAAGACCCTAGACGAATTGCAAGCCGTGCTTTCGGAGGCTGGTGATTACAAGATAACAGAGATAGCAAGCTCATCAGATTTAGGATAATTGGATTTTTGGTGTTTTAGTTAAATCGAAGTTATAAGTGCGCGTACTTATTTTAGTGAGTGCGCGCACTTGTTTCAGTTGGAGACTTCAGCTGAAGTCTGTACAAACTTCAGCCGTAGTTTGTACAGACTACACGTGTAGTCTGCACAGACTTCGCCGAGGTTTTGAGTTTAGGAAATGGAAACACAATTTTATGTGTGCTAAATTCAGAATGAGTAAGCTCAATAGTTGAATTTACTTCCATAGGGATTTGAACAAAGCAAAGTATACAAAACTCTTACCGGAGTTCAGCGGAAGTTTATATATTTGTATTGCACTATATCTCTCATTACATACAAATTATGAATATCTTGAAGCAATCAAAGGGGCGTTTAAGGTTTTATGTAGCCTTGGTCGTGTCATCTGCCCTTATTGCATTGATGGTTCTAACAGATACACCTCTCGATATACCAACGTTCTGGCTAATCTTATTTGCCCTATGTGTTACGGCAAAAAGATATAACGAGTAAATATCCGATATGAGATTAAGTTTTTGGGTGGTTTTTTAATCTCTTGAGATAGAAGTTCTCAGTTAAAAAGAAACTTAATGTGCGGAGATAGAATAATTTTTACTACCTTTGTAGGGTAACAAGGAACGGAGGAGGCTGATTACAGACCTCCTCCGAATTTATTATAAATAAGACTCAAAAAGATGATAAGTCAGCAAGTAATAGAAACTCTCGTGGCAGAGTATATCGCTGCCGAGTATCCTGCGTATTACATCGTAGACGTATTGGTACATCCTGGAAATAGGATTGTTGTAGAGCTTGGAAGCGATGAAGGCGTTGATATTGATGCCTGTGTGCGCATAACTAAGCACATTGAAGCTAATCAAGATAGAGAGGTTGAGGATTACGAGCTAGAAGTGGGTTCAGCTGGTCTTACATCTCCCTTTAAGGTGCTTCGTCAGTATGAAGCCGCTATCGATGAAGAAGTGGAAGTGCTACGCAAGGGCGGCATCAAAGAAAAGGGCATTTTAAGTGCAGTGTCGGCTGAGCAGATAGAGCTGAGCGTTGTGCGCAAGGTTAAGCTCGAAGGGGCTAAACGTAAAACAGAAGTAGAGGCGCTCATCACTATTCCTATGGATGAAATCCTTTCTACTAAGCGTATTTTTAAGTTTTAAGAGAATAAATAATACTATATATGGCAAAGAAGAAAGAAACAACAAGCATGATAGACTCTCTAGCAGAGTTTAAAGACCTTAAGAACATCAGTAAGGAGACGATGGTCTCTGTCTTAGAGTCGGCTTTCCTTAATGTGCTAAGCAAAATCTACGGCACAGACCGTAACTTTACAGTGCTTATTAACCCTGATAGAGGCGACTTCGAAATCTGGCGTAAGCGTCGTGTGGTGGAGAACGGAGAGGTTGTAAATGAAAATGACGAAATTGCTCTTCGTGATGCTCAACTTGTAGATGCTGATTGTGAAGTAGGCGATGAGGTGTCTGAGTCTGTAAACTTTAATGCTTTTGGACGTCGTGCTGTTATCAATCTTCGTCAAGCTCTTGCAAGTAAAATTCTTGAACTGCAGAAGGATAATTTCTTCGCTCGCTTTAAGGATAGAGTGGGGGAACTGATCACAGCTGAGGTATATCAGGTGTGGAAGCGTGAAGCTCTTCTTATTGATGAAGATGGTAACGAGCTTATTCTTCCTAAGAATGAACAAATCCCTGGCGACTTCTTCCGCAAGGGCGAAACAGTGAGAGCTGTCATTGAGCGCGTAGAGAATGAAAATAATAACCCTAAGGTTATCCTATCTCGCAGTAGTGGGGAGTTCCTAAAGCGTCTTCTCGAGCTCAATGTGCCTGAAATCAATGATGGTCTAATTACGTTGCGTGCTATCGCTCGTATCCCAGGTGAGCGTGCTAAGATTGCCGTTGAAAGTTATGATGACCGTATCGACCCAGTGGGAGCTTGCGTAGGTATGAATGGTTCGCGTATCCGTGGTATCGTTCGTGAGTTGCGTGGCGAAAACATTGATGTAACTACCTATACAAGCAATACATTGCTCTTTATACAGCGTGCGCTTAGTCCTGCTAAGGTTTCAGCCATTTCTCTTGATAATGAGAGCGAACCATTGCAGGCAGAGGTTTATCTTCGCCCAGAAGAAGTGCCTTTGGCTATTGGTAAGAATGCCTCTAACCTTAAGTTGGCATCTCTTCTAACTGGTTATCGTATCGAAGTATTCCGCGATAATGACAATACAGAAGAGGATATCTATCTAGATGAATTTGCAGATGAGATTGACTCTTGGATTATTGACCTATTCAAGAACATCGGCTGCACTACGGCTAAGTCTGTTCTTAAGAAGAGTCGTGAAGAGCTTATCTCTGCGACAGACCTAGAAGAAGCTACTCTTGACCAAGTAATCTCTGTATTACGTAGCGAGTTCAGTGATGAAGAACTTGACGAAGATACAGATGATAGCGAAGAGGAAGAAGCCTAATATAAACCCTAAAGCAAAAACAGAATGTCGAAAATAAAATTAATAGATTTAGCCAAGGAACTCGGAGTGGGAGTCAACTCTGTACAAGAGGAGATTACCAAACGAGGCATGCTCGGCGAAAAGAACCCGACTCCTAATACTCGCTTAGAGTATACTGAGGTGAACCAATTGCTTAAGAGTGCATTTGTAAAAGAATCTGGAGATGGCGTTGGCGAACGTATTCTTGCTCGTCTAGAGGATAAGCCTAAGGAAGAGCCAAAGAGCGAAGCTAAAGAACCTCAAACTGAAGAAGCGAAGCCTAAGCGCGGTTTGACTATTCTTGGGAATATCAATGATATGAAAGCTCCTAAGGAAGAAAAGCCTAAGGCAGAAGCTAAGACCAAGAAGGAAGAGCCTAAGAAAGTTGAGGTTAAGGCTGAAGAGGTGAAGCCTACTGAGGTTAAGGCACCAGCAAAGCCTAAGCAGGAAGAGAAGAAGAGCGAACCTGTCAAGCCTGCTAAGGTAGAGACCCCAAAGCAAGAAGTCAAGGAAGAGAGTCCTGTAGTTGTAGAGGAGTCTAAGTCAGAAGCTAAGACTGATGATGGAGTGTATCGTCCTTCTACTCCTAATGTTGGTGTTGAATTTAAGGTTGTCGGTAAGATTGACCTTAGTGCGATAAACGACTCTACTCGTCCAGCTAAGAAGAGCAATAAGGAGCGTAAGGAAGAGCGTAAAAAACGCCAACGAGTAAAAGAGGCTGTAGATGTAAAGGCTGAAGCTGCTAAGATTGGTAATAATCAGGGTAAGCGTCAAGGTAACAACGCTAACCACTCGGCTAATAACCAAGCGAAGAAGAATAACAACGACCACAACGGAGCTAATAAGAGCGAAGGCGGTAAGCAGAATAATAATGCTCGCCACGATAACAATAAGCAAAAGGGTGGTAATAAGAAGGATCACAAGGCTAAGGGACAACCTAATAATCAGCCAAGTGACGAAGATGTACAGCGTCAGGTTAAGGAAACGCTTGCTCGCCTAACAGGTAAGAATAACCAAAACAAGGGTGCTAAGTATCGTAAGGATAAGCGTGACGCCGCTCGTGCTGCCGCAGCAGAAGCAGCAGAAGCAGCAGCGGAAGAAAGCCGTGTACTTAAGCTAACTGAGTTCGTAACAGTTAGTGACCTAGCAAATATGATGGATGTACCTGTAACTAAGGTTATCGGTACTTGTATGACGCTTGGTCTAATGGTGTCTATCAATATGCGTCTAGATGCAGAGACGATTGACATCGTTGCAGAGGAGTTTGGCTTTAAGACTGACTTTGTAAGTGCAGAGGTTGCTGAAACGCTTAGCCAGCAGGAAGAAGTAGATGATGAAGCAGACCTAGAAAGCCGTCCTCCTATCGTAACGGTGATGGGACACGTAGACCATGGTAAGACTTCTCTTCTAGACCGCTTGCGCAATACGAACGTAATCGCAGGTGAAGCTGGAGGTATTACTCAGCACATCGGTGCTTATAGCTTGAAGCTACAGAATGGCAAGCGTATAACTTTCCTTGATACACCAGGTCACGAAGCCTTCACTGCTATGCGTGCTCGTGGTGCTAAGATTACGGATATTGCGATTATCATCGTTGCTGCTGATGATGATGTGATGCCTCAAACGAAGGAAGCTATCAACCACGCTGCTGCCGCTGGTGTGCCTATGGTCTTTGCAATCAATAAGATTGATAAGCCCGGAGCTAACCCAGACCGCATTCGCGAACAGCTCGCTGCGATGAATTATCTTGTAGAAGAGTGGGGCGGTAAGTATCAGTGTCAAGAGATTTCAGCTAAGCAAGGTCTTAACATCGAGGAATTGCTAGAGAAGGTACTCCTTGAAGCTGAATTGCTAGAGCTTAAGGCTAATCCAAACAGAAAGGCTACGGGTAGCATCATTGAGTCTTCTCTTGATAAGGGTCGTGGTTATGTAGCTACTGTGATGGTACAGAACGGAACACTAAGAGCTGGAGATGTAGTACTTGCTGGTACGCACTTTGGTAAGGTTAAGGCTATGTTCAACGAACGTAACCACCGTATCACTGAGGCTGGTCCAAGTACGCCAGTACTTATCCTTGGTCTTGATGGTGCGCCTACAGCAGGTGAAACATTCAATGTTATGGATACTGAGCAGGAAGCTCGTGGTATTGCTAACAAGCGTGAACAACTCAAGCGCGAACAGGACAGCCGTACGAAGAAGGGCTTGACACTTGAAGAGCTTGCTCGCCGTCGTGCTCTAGGTAACTTCCAAGAACTGAATGTGATTATCAAGGGTGACGTAGACGGTTCTATTGAGGCTCTTAGTGACTCGCTTATCCGCCTATCTACCGAAGAAATTCAGGTTAATGTTATCCATAAGGGCGTAGGTGCTATTAGCGAGAGCGACGTTGTTCTAGCGTCGGCTTCTTCAGCTATCATCATTGGTTTCCAAGTACGTCCTAGTCAGGCTGCTAAGCGTCAGGCCGATAGAGAGGGTGTAGAAATCCGTACTTACTCTATTATCTACGATACTATTGAAGATATTAAGAGTGCTATGGAAGGTATGCTTTCTCCTGAGATTAAGGAGAATGTTGTTGCCAACCTTGAGGTACAACAGACATTCAAAATCAGCAAGGTCGGAACTATCGCAGGATGTATGGTTCTTGAAGGTAAGATTAAGCGTAACAATAAGATTCGCCTTATCCGCGATGGTATCGTGAAGTACCAAGGTGCTCTTGGTTCGCTTAAGCGTTTCAAGGACGATGCTAAGGAGGTTGTTTCTGGTCAGGATTGCGGTCTTAACATTGAAGGCTATAACGACATCATGGTGGGTGATATTATCGAAGCCTACGAAGAGATTGAAATCAAGAAGACTCTTGATTAAGTCTTGTAGAGAAGTATAGTTTAAGACTAATTTAATCAACGAAAAGGGCTGTATCAAACTTTGATACAGCCCTTTTTATTTGCTCATTTAAGGGAGTTGCCGTTTTAAGAAGCTTTGTAGAGACCGCCCGACGGTCTCCAAAAGGACAAGTTTTACTTGTTCTTTTGTGGGGCTTTACAGAATGAGGTTTTCGCAAGGCATTGAGATTGAGGGCTCAGGGAGTTTACTCTTGTAAATGACGGGTCTGAATGTCGATAATAACGTAGCGAGGAGTGCCGTATTATGCAATGGTCTCATCTTAGATTGGATTACACATTTAGAAGCTCCTTAATAGAAAGAGGCTGTACCAAAATAAATTTGGCACAGCCTCTTCGTTTTATTCATCCTATTAGGATGATTCTGTATGTGGAAGAGTATACTCTTTGAGATTTAGCTTAAATCCAACATAACCACTTGCAGGCATTGTTGGACCATAGATATAAGCACTATCACGGTTAGGACCGAAGTCATAGTCATCTTGGAAGGCATTAAATATATTATTTACCCCCATGAATAGCTGAATATCAGTCTTACTGAAGATGCGGAAATCATAAGAAACCTTAGCACCTAGGTCAAAGAATGGTTTTGACTTAATGAGTTCGTTCCATTCTGGAGTAGCTTTCTTCTGCTTGCCATCTTCCATGAGTGGATTGTTAGGAGCATTGTTTTCAAGGAGTGGCAATTCATAACCTTCTGTACGCAACTTAGCCGTAATAGCGTTCCTATCGTTGATACCTGAGTTTTGACCCCATTTAACTGCGTGTGGCACATACATTGAACCCGTATAAGTACCCGTCAATGAGATATTGAGAGGCTTGATAGGGTTAAGGTTAAGCGTCATGTATCCGTAAACAGAAGGTGTACGCATGATGTGCTTAGAAGTCATAGATACTGTCTGAGCATCTCCATTTTCGTCAGCAATAGCATCGAAGCTAGAGCCGTCTGCCTTAGGAACAAATGTCTTGTAATCAATGTTGGCATCATCCTTAATCTTAGCGCGTACGCCCCATTCTTGTTCGGCATCGTACATATTGCTTGTAAGCGTTAGACCAGCTTGTAGGCTCATCCAGTGGTAAGCTAACTTACCTTCTAAGTTTACACCATAAACCTTAGCTCCAGATGAAACCTTGTTCTTCTGGTCATCAAAGCCGTAGTTGTGGCGAATAAAGTATGTGATACCGTTACGAGAACCGTCCTTATAGTTTGTGAAGACATCAAGTAGACGAGTATAGAAGCCTTCAACGAGGAAGTTAATACGGCTTTCTCCCAAACGGAAGTACATGTCACTACTCAAGCTGAATGAATGTGAGATTTCAGGTGTTAGGTCATCAGCATTTTCTACTCTCTGAGCTTCACCACCCACAACCCCTACGTGTAGGTCTTCATCAAATACTTGAGGAGCACGGAAGCCCTTGGCATAAGTGGCTCTTAGGTTGATGTTCTTTGTTGGGTTGTAGCGTAGAGTAGCACGAGGAGAGAATGTAGTACTCTTGATTGCCGAGTTTTGGTCAAGACGAGAACCTAGTAGGAAGCTGAAATTATCATTCTTCCACTCAAGTTGAGCAAACTGGCTTGAGTTGCGAATAACTTGGTGTAGGGCAGGTGATAGGGCAACAGGATTTTTACTATCATCATAACCCTGCTGGTTACTGATTTCGGTTGTCCAGCTACGTAGAGGCATTTCGTCATGCAGTCTATCATAGCTATACTCTGCACCAACTAGGAGTTGAGCAGGAGCGAAGAGCAAGCGTTCGAAATCATGTGTATACTGAGCTCCAGCAATCCAAGTAAATCCACGTGTAATACCGAAGTTCGTACCATAGTCAGAGCTGTGTATAGGATAACCGAGGCGACCTGCTATGATTGAACCATCTTTAATAGGATTACCGTCCTTATCCTTAGCTGCTACTTCGCCAATACCACCATAGTAACTATTACGAGTAATATGTTGGGCTGAAGCATATAGTTGGAAATGGTCTTTGTAATTACGAGAGAAAGCATCGTATTTAATGTTACCACTATATACTGAGTGGCGGATAGACTCAGCGACACCTGCTACAGCTTCTGGCCAATCGATGTGGTCACCACCACGACGAGCTTCAGCGAAAGTATGAACTTCGCCCGTTAGTCTAGATAGGTCGGTTAGTCTTAAGTAACCACGGAAACCTAAGGCACGAGAGTCAAGACGTCCGAGTTCGCTGTAATTATCTCCATTTATATCGTGCTCATGGCGATAGCGAGCTTGTCCGAATAGCATAGCACCGGCTCTACCATCTTGGCTAACGACAGATGCATTGAAGGCAAGGTTATTGTCAATATCCTTGAAGCCAGTTGCTCCGAGAGATTCGCTAAAGCTTACACTATTGGTAGTAGGTTCTTTAGTAATGATGTTGATAACCCCAGCAATAGCCGAAGAACCAAAAAGAGCAGAACCACCTCCACGAACCACCTCTACACGGTCAATCATATTCGTTGGGATTTGCTCTAGTCCATATACGCCAGCTAGCGCACTCATAATCGGACGGCTATCAATCAAAATCTGAGAATAGCGGCCATCAAGTCCATTGATACGCACCTGATTAAATCCGCAGTTTTGGCAATTATTCTCTACACGTACACCAGGTTGGAATACAAGACCTTGAGCGAGGTTGTTTGCATTTGCTGATTCAAATACTTTACCATCTACTACATTCACTAGCGTAGGAGCAAGGCGACGTAGAGTAGCTTGTCTATTGGCTGAAACGACAACCTCATCAATATCTACATTATCTTGGATAACCTCAAAGTCAACCTTCTGAGATTCACCCTCCTTAATGGTTACGACACGCTCTTGACTAGCATAGCCTAGTCCGCGTAAGATAAGGGTAATCTTACCAGCTTTGAGATGTTTGAGAGAGAAGTGACCAGTGTTGTCGGTGGCAGTCCCAAATGTAGTCCCCTTGATGGCGATTGTCATACCAGGCAAATGCTCACCTGTACTCTTGTCAATCACATGACCAGTGATTTGCGCACCGCTGACTTTTTGGGCATCTAGGCTTGTTACGCCTAGTCCGAGAGTCGCTACACTGCTTAATAGTAGTACTCTAGCTTGAGATACTTCCATGATGATAGAATTATAATATTGTAATATTGATATTATTGATGTAGAGGTACTTATAGGTTGCAAATTGAGTGCGTACTAGGTCCAAAATACCTAAGAGTAGGTATATAAATGGGGTGTTTGAAAAAGTTTTAATACCTGATAATGCTGAAGTGAATTCTGAGTATGTGGGTGAATCTTAATAATCGCAAGATATTTGATGTGATGAGGAATATAAATAAGCATTATCTGTGTGAAAGCTGTTTCGTGTTCTAGTTAATTCACTAAAGTAAGTATGCGTACTTACTTTAATTAGTACTTTCTGGAGACTTCAGCTGTAGTCTGTACAAACTACACGTGTAGTCTCTTCAAACTTCAGCCGTAGTTTGTACAGACTTCGCCGAGGTTTTGAAAATAGGTAAGGTAATCACAATTTTATGTAGCCTATAATGGCTCTCTTTTAGAGTAAGAGTCTGATTATTTGAGACTGTGCAATAATCTTTATTTAGGTTGTATTGAGATATATAAAAAGAGCTGTACCAACTTTTATGTCGATACAGCTCCAACCTATTTGTGATAAATCGAATGAGGAATACTCCTTTACTTGAGTAGTGCCTCCATTTCCTCAGCCTTGTCTTCTAGGCATTTGAGGTAATACATTTGGCTTTCTGCTCTTTGTAAATTATGTTTAGGCTGGTGGATTTTGAAATAAACGTCACCATTGATATAGTCTGTAAGGAAGCGTACAGCGGTCATATAAGTCATAAGACGTCCACCATAAGCAATTAGGCTGCGTTCAGTCTCTGTAAGAAATTTGCCTGCAGTCTTGAGATAACCTTCAACAAAGGCCTTATAGATAGGCATATTAACACCAATCTTGCTGTGGTCGGGCTCATCTTCATAAGCGAAGTTTACTCCTGAACGAATGAAATCACCCACATCACTTGTAATAAAACCCGGCATTACCGTATCCCAGTCTACAACACATAGAACCTTACCACTCTTATCAAAGAGTACATTATCTACCTTGGTGTCGCAGTGGATTGTACGCTTAGGAAGTTTGCCCTCAGCGTATAAGCGTTCTTGTACGCACATAGACTCTGCACGAGCTTCAATCTCCTTAACAAGGTCTTGCACTTCATTAGCACGACCAACAGGGTCTGCTTTAAGAGCATCATGCAACTGCTGTAAGCGGAAAGGCATGCTGTGGAAGTTCTCAATAGTATCACCAAGAACACCTTCGGGAATAGAAGACAAGATTTCTTCAAATTCGCCAAAAGCCTCACCTGCGTAACGAGCTGACTCTTCGTTAAGGGTACTCACACTCATGCTGTCAGGAATGAACGTGCAGAGTCGCCAATAGTTCTCGCCATCATAATAGTAATTTTTGCTACTATCTTCTATCAAAGGCAGGTAATTAAGGTACTTGCGCTCCTTATCAGGGTCACCATTCTTCTCAAGAGCATCGTGTAGCGTCTTAGATACTACAGAGATGTTTTTCTGCAATACTTCTATGCGAGGGAAAACAATGTGATTAACTCGTTGAAGAACCCAACGGTCTACACCATTCTTGTCTTGAACCGCATAAGTATCATTGATATGTCCATTCCCGAATGGACGGTGTTGTCCTACCTCTTCTGCAGGTACGAATTTACTGATTATGGATAGCATATACAACGCAATTATAAATTTATGTAGTGCAAATATAATTAAAACTTTAATATTCTATTAGCCTTTAAATCAAATATATTCTCTGTGCTATGAACCTAAACTAATTAAAAGGTAGGTATTTGTAGACTTAATGTCAAGAAAAGTGATTTTATTCACACTCTATTAGCTAATCTGATTGCTGCTTTCGAGTTTGGACTGCCAGAAGAATATATCTGAGTATTTATTCTTTTCACTAAGACTAAGTTCTCTGTCGAATAGTCCGTATAGAGCTGCACCACTGCCCGTCATGCTCGCATAAATAGCACCTTGTTCGTATAAAAGTTGCTTAAGATGAGCTAATTCTGGATATAAAGGGAATAGGCTATCTTCAAACTCATTGTGTAGAGATGCTCTCCACTCCGAGATGGGTTGCTTGATTATTTCCTCTACAGATAGAGATTGACCTCCTATGTGTTTGAGTCCAGCAAAAGCCTCTTTCGTAGCAATATGTACATTCGGTTTAATAACGACTATGTGGTAGTTACTAAAATCTACAGCTGGGGCAGGGTAGAAGAGTTCGCCTATACCACGCACTAGTCGAGGCGTATTACTTACGAAGAAAGGACAATCAGCACCTAGACTGAGGGCAATCGTCTCAAGTTCGCTGTCGCTAATGTTCAAGTGGCAAAGTTCGCGTACAGCCTTGAGCGTATGAGTTGCATCGCTTGAACCGCCGCCCATACCCGCACCAGATGGGATTTGCTTAAGGAGACTAATTTGTAGAGGTGGAATGTCGTGTGACTCTCTTAGCTTATTGATAGCTCTTAGAACAAGGTTATCTTCTGTTGGACCTGTTTCAACGTTGCCAAGTATTTGAATTTCATCTTGATTTAATTCCTCATTGATGGTAATCTCAATGATGTCATTCAGAGGAATGGGAATAAATAAAGACTCTAATAGATGATACCCATCAGACCTTTTCCCTGTAATCTGTAATCCAAGATTTATCTTGGCATTGGCGAATATTATCATAATGCACTGCTTATAAAAATAAAAAGAGCCTAGCGAAATGCTAAGCTCTCTTGTGCGCGGGATGAGACTCGAACTCACATGCCGGAACCGGCACTACCCCCTCAAAGTAGCGTGTCTACCAATTTCACCACCCGCGCCTTTGTTTATTTATGTTTTGCAATTGAGCTCTCAGTTAGCGTTCTCAGACCGTGCCCGGAACAGGACTCGAACCTGCACGTCTTTTGAACACTCGCACCTGAAACGAGCGCGTCTACCATTCCGCCACCCGGGCTTCTCATTTGCACTGCAAAGATAATGTGAATATTTTAATTATGCAAGATTTGTTTTAATAATTATCGCATGTGTACAGGAAGAGCTACCCTAAGAGTCTTCTAGGTGATTAAATAGGGAGATATGCTTGGTTTGTACGATTAAGCTTTCACGTTCCTGACTAGAACTTAGCCGTTAAGGATAGATATTTACTTAAATGTACACACAAAAAGAGCTATCGCAAAATAAATTCACGATAGCTCTTAGAATATATAGCTCTAGAACGTGTTACACCTCTAGAGGGTGTAACTGTTTCTTAAGATACTATTACTTGATACGCTTGTAACCGTAAACAGCTAGGCTACCAAGTTCTTCTTCGATGCGAAGAAGTTGGTTGTACTTAGCCATGCGGTCTGTACGGCTGAGTGAACCAGTCTTGATTTGACCAGAGTTAGTAGCTACAGCGATGTCAGCGATAGTAGCATCTTCAGTTTCACCAGAACGGTGGCTAGTTACGCTAGTGAATCCGTGGCGGTGAGCCATTTCGATAGCGTCAAGCGTTTCAGTAAGTGAACCGATTTGGTTAACCTTGATAAGGATTGAGTTAGCGCAGTCTTCAGCGATACCACGACGTAGGTAGTCTACGTTAGTAACGAATAGGTCATCACCTACAAGCTGAATCTTCTTACCAAGCTTAGCTGTAAGCTTCTTCCAACCTTCCCAGTCGTTTTCGGCCATACCGTCTTCGATAGAGTCGATAGGATACTTTTCAACAAGGCTAGCAAGGAATTCTACTTGTTCGTCTACAGAACGCTTAGCAGCGTTTGCACCTTCGAACTTAGTGTAGTCATACACGCCATCGTTGAAGAATTCGCTTGAAGCACAGTCCATAGCGATTGTGATGTCCTTACCAGCAACGTAACCAGCCTTTTCGATAGCAGCTAGGATTGTTTCAAGAGCTTCGTCTGTACCACCAGCAAAGCTAGGAGCGAAACCACCTTCGTCACCAACAGCAGTGCTATAACCCTTGCTCTTAAGGATGCTCTTAAGTGCGTGGAATACTTCAGCACCATAGCGTAGAGCTTCACGGAATGAAGGAGCACCTACTGGACGAATCATGAATTCCTGGAATGCGATAGGAGCATCAGAGTGGCTACCACCGTTGATGATGTTCATCATAGGAACAGGTAGCGTGAATGTGTTAGTACCACCGATGTAGCGATACAAAGGAATATCTAGGTAGTTAGCAGCTGCCTTAGCTACAGCAAGAGATACACCAAGGATAGCGTTAGCACCGAGGTTGCTCTTAGTCTTAGTACCATCAAGCTCAATCATCTTAAGGTCGATTTCGCGTTGGTTAAGAGCGCTCATACCATAGAGAGCAGGAGCGATAACGTTATTAACGTTTTCTACTGCCTTAAGAGTACCCTTACCGAGGTAACGACCCTTGTCGCCGTCACGAAGTTCAAGCGCTTCGTGTTCACCTGTTGAAGCACCGCTTGGTACAGCAGCGCGACCAATAATACCACTAGCGAGGTGTACATCTACCTCTACGGTTGGGTTACCGCGTGAGTCGAGGATTTCTCGACCGATAATCTTTACAATATGCATACTTAGCTTCTTAATTGAAACATTTTATTAACTACACTGCAAAGGTAATCAAATAATGGTTATTTATGATATTTTGGCTAAGAGAATAATTATATAATTCTTTATTTGGGATTGTTCGCTAAAGAAAAAGGCTTGTATCTCGTTTCTGGAGATACAAGCCTTTTAAGCTTCCTTAAACCTAAAAATTAGCGACTAAGCTTAGGCGTGAATGCACTAATGTGTAGGATTTTGAGTGAGCTTGCCGGGGTAAGCATTAATGGCGTCTTGAGGAATGAAGTACACAACACGATAATCAGTAGGCAGAATATCTAGCTTTTGATTATGTGCTCCGGGATAATGCCTAGTTAATGAACCTCCATTACGGAATACATCGTAGCTTCTTTCAGCTTGGAAAGCTAGCTCAAGTTGTCGTTCTTTATCTATGCGTTCGGCTGCATTGCTTGCATCAAGACTTTTATATCCTCCACCCGTGATAGCACGTTCTCTAATGATATTAAGGTCAGTTAAAGCGGCTGCATAGTTCCCCATTTTAGCTTCTGCTTCGGCTCTATTTAGGTAAATTTCACCCAAGCGAGAGAGTACAGGTGAGTGTAGGTGGCTGTTTTCACCTTCACGCGAACACTTGGCTATATAGAACATAGGGTAGGCTCTATTGAGCTTAATCTTATTGTCTATTACACCTTGGTAAGTTTTACCGTCTGCGTAGGTTATAGAGTATCTTCCCTGCTCGGCAAGAATAGGTGTGAGTACATAGTCTTGGGTGATTTCCTTCTGACCCTCCGTAGTCTTGCTCTCTGTTGCTACGATTTTATCACCATCATGCTTGGTAGGAAGCTGGAGATAATTAAAATCACCATTAGTTTCTTGCTTGATAAAACGGAATACTTCGATGTTTTTCTCATCATAAGCAGGTTCAATAAAGGCTGCTCGAGCATCAATGATTTGTTTATGATTAGGACGATAGTCGTTACGACCAGTCTCATCGAGAAGAGCGAGATACTTGCCACTCGCATACATTTCTCCCCAGCCCATACCTCCGATATTGGCGTACATGCCTCCGATACCATAGTAGTGGTCGTAACCGGAATATTCAGATGCTAGACGACGTACAACGAATATGGACTCCTTATTATTCTGTGGTAGAATAGTAGGATACTTCATAAATTCGTCTCTAGAGAGTAGGGCATACTTTCCACTAGAAATAACCTTGCTAGCATATTCGGCGGCCAAACGAGCGTATTCAGTATTGGGGTGCTCGTATGTGCCACTCATAAATAGGTAGACTTTGGAAAGCATGGCTTGAGCCGCTCCTTTAGAAGCATAGCCAGGATTGCCATTTGTTTCAGGAAGTAGCTCTTCTGCTTTCTTTAGGTCTGCAATGGCTTGTTGATAAGTGTCTGCAACGGTAGCTCTATCAGGGAGTGTAAACTTATCAAATACATCTTTGGGCGTTCCGTTTACAATGGGTACTCCAAGGTTAGTCTTGGGGTCTTGATAGTAGGGTCTGCCATAAGCTCGAACAAGGTAGAAATAAATCATTCCTCGAACAAAATAGCATTCTCCTACTTTAGCCTTGACATTATCGTCCGTCTTATCTTGATAAAGTTTAATCGCGTTGGAGGCTTGAGCGATAGCTTTGTAGCTGCTGTTCCAGAAGTCATCAAGTCTGTAATTATCTGGAGTTCGGTTAAATGTGATGAACTCAAAAAATGCATCTGTAGAAGCTCCGCGTATCATGATGTTATCACCTGCGTATTCGCCACAGCGGTGCATAGGGTCACTCCATGTTTTCAGCTGAGCATAGACGCCACGCACCATAGCATCAACGGATTCATCTGGATTTTCAGTTATTTTATTGCTAGAAAGACTGCCGTGAGGTTCTCTGTCTATTGAGCAGGCCGACATAAGACCGGTAAGACAAAGAAGATATACTATTTTTTTCATGATAGAATCGTTTTAGAGATTTAAGTTGATGCCGAAAATAAATTTGCGTACTGGAGGATATACACTAGGTCCAGCTGTGCCGATGACACTGCCTCCGGATGCTGGTAGTTCAGGGTCTACGCCTGAATAGTTCGTGAGCGTGAAAAGGTTTTCTGCACTGAAGTATAGACGCATATCCTGAAGTTTCAGTTGTGGAATACTGAAGGTGTAACCTAGGGTTAAGGTGCGAAGCTTGAAGAAGTCGCTACTTTCAAGATAGCGAGATGAAGCTTTATTACCTCCGTCTGTATTGTTGTATAGGGCACGAGGGTGTGTAGCGATATCTCCTGGCTTTTGCCATCTAGTCCAGCCTTTATGTAGAACCATCTGATTACGGTCACTATAAGCTAGATCGGAGTCATACTCTTGTCTAGAGTAGTTGTATATCTGTCCTCCTAGGGCATAGCCGAAGCTTGCGGCAAAATCAAACTTTTTCCACTGTATATTCGTATTAATACCTCCAAATAGCTTAGGAGCAGCACTACCTAATTTGTAGTATTTTGCTTCGGCATACTCACTTGTAACGACTTTATTTCCTGATTCATCATTCTTGTACCACTGAGGAAGTCCATTTTCAGGGTTTACTCCTGCCCACTCTGGCATATAGTAAGTGTCAATAGGGTAGCCAATTTCTAGAATGCGTGAGGCTGTGCCTGCGATGCCAGAGCCATCTCCGATGATGACGGGGCGAGCTACATAAGTACCTGATGGGTCGTACTGACGATAGATGTCAGTGAGCTTATTTCTGTTATGCCCTATGTTTACATCAAGAGACCACGTGAAGTTCTTGGTTCGAATAACATCTCCACCAACCGATAATTCAATCCCTTGGTTACTCATCTTACCGATATTGCGGTATATTGAAGTTACCCCGATTAGACCTGTAGTCGGTACATTGTATAGGATGTTATCCGTCTTCTTATTATATAAGTCAAGATTAAAGTGTAAGCGACCGTTCCAGAAGCTAGCATCAAGTCCTAATCCCGTGGTATATGTCCGTTCCCATGTAAGTTCTGGATTCCCTATTTGTGCAATGAGTATTGCAGGTTCTCCGTCGTAATTAGACGAAACTTGATATAGGTCATATTGAGGATATAGGGCAGAAGGTCTATTCCCAGCAGAACCATAAGAGGCTCTTAGCTTGAGTTGGTCTACATAGCTACACTTGAACCAAGATTCTTTGTGGATATTCCAGCCTCCACTAATGGAGAACAGAGTTCCATATTGGGCACGTTGTCCGAGGTTAGATGCTCCATCGCGTCTGATAGACCCTTCTACGAGGTAGCGGTCATCATAGCTGTAGCGAGCATTGGCAAAGAATGACTGTACAGCCCACTCTTGTATACCTCCACCCGTTTGTTCGGGTTTAGCCACGACATCAAGAACCTCAAAGCCGGGAATAAAACCAGTTCCAGAAGCACTTAGTCCTTCACCTTTATAGTCATTAAATTCATAAGCTAGTAGTGCGTTGAGATGATGTTTGCCCCAGTTGTTATTGGTTAGTAACTTTTGGTTAGTGTACCTTCTGATAGATTCGCCCCTATATTCAGTGATACGTCCTTGTACGCTTTCTCCACCACTACTACGAGGGTCTGCGTATCCGTGAGAAGTTGCTCCGATATATTTGAAGTTGTTAACTGATGAGAATGTTAACCAAGGGGTAATGCGTGCATCGAAATCAAGGTTTCCCATAAATTCGAAGTTTTTAGCAGAACCATGATTCCATTGCAAGTCTCTGAGGTAGTTGGTGCTTGTGCGATTAACCCAACCACCATAACGATGCGGTACTAAATTGCCATCTTTGTCGTAGGGGCTATCCCAAGGCAATTGGGAGTACATCGCGGAGATAGAGTATTGTTTGTCGTCTGTGAGCTGCATAGAGCCACTCACCATAGGTTTGATGTTTAGCCAGCTTAATGGTTTGTAATTTGTTTTGAGTCGGAAGTTATATCGTTGGTAATCAAATCCCTTTACCGCTCCTTCATCATTGTAGTAGTTTACAGAGAAAACGGAATTTAGCGTTTCGCTACCTCCTTGTAGGGTGATGTTATAGTCTTGAGTAAGACCTGTGCGAGTAGCGAGCTTCCACCAGTCAAAGTTGTCGTTTCTTAAATCGGGTTTCCAGCGGTCAAATTGGATAGTTGACGCATTCTGTGTGGAAGCAAAATAATCGTACAGCTCACTTCCTGTCATCATGCGGAGGTTGCCATTGTTGAGAGTACTTACCCCTGATTTGATTGAAATGCCTACTTTGATCTTGCCAGCGCGGCTACTTTTGGTTGTAACAACGATAACCCCATTAGCACCAGCAGAACCATAAATAGCAGTAGAGGCAGCATCTTTGAGAACTGTAAGGCTTTCAACATCTTGAGGATTAAGTTGCCCCGGATTATCACCTACAATAACGCCATCAATAACCCAAAGAGGACGAGTATTACCATTGAGTGTAGCTTGACCACGGATAACGACTGCAGCACCCGAACCAGGTTGTCCCGAACCAGGAGATACATAAACCCCAGGAGCCTTGCCGTTGAGGAGGTTGCTCACAGAGGGAGTCGTCATATCCTTGAGCTTGCTGTCTTTGATGCTCACCATTGCACCCGTTAGGCTTTCTTTGCGCTGTGTGGTGTAACCGACTACAACAAGGTCATTAAGCGTCTGTGTATTTTCTTTTAATTTGATAATTTGCTCGCCTGCTACAGCTGGTATTTCGAGTGTTTCGTATCCGACATAGGATATAATCAAGACAGAACCTACGGGAGCTGACAGTGTGTAGTTTCCTTTGATGTCGGTGATAGTGCCGACTTTCTTATTGTTCTTGATTTGGATGCTTGCTCCGATGATTGCTTCACCACTCTTGGCATCAACGATACGTCCATGTATGGAGGACTTAGCTTGAGCCATTGATGAGGGAGAAGATGTCGGATTAGCTTGAATAGAATTGAAGGGTAGAGTAAGCATGGAGAAAACCAGCGTGTACTTTGCCCAATTCCTTGAAGAAGGTAATAATTTAGCTTCCATCGAAGTGAAAAATTAAGAGTTAGTGTATTCCTATACTGCGAATATATAGAGTTTATTTTATTGATAATGTGTGATTTAATTTTTGAAGTATAATAAATTTTTAGTTTAATTGTTAAGTTTCTGATATTCGGTGCGTTAATGTGATTTGCTTTGAGGCAGTTATTGAGCTTGAGTCAACTTAAAGGAATAAGTACGCGTAAATACAATTGTGTTTGCGCGTACTTATTCTGGTGAGTACGTCGTACTCATTTCGGTGTTTACGTGTACTTATTCTGGTGAGTACGTCGTACTCATTTCGGTGTTTACGTGTACTTATTTTTGTAAGTACGTCGTACTTGTTTTTCCCATTTTGTCTGTATGTCCCTAGGCTAGGGTTCTGTTCAGACCTTTGGTACTCTCACTTCCCTGGGTTTATGAAAGTATGTCGTGCCTGCGGCACTCAGATGTTGAAGTCTAGTTATTCTAAATTTTGATGCAATCGCCTAGGGTGTAACTCGTGTTACATTATGAATAGATAATAACTTATATCTTTGTTACATCAATTAAGTCAAACTCAAATATAACAAACTAATATGTTAGGTCAGACATACACAGAAACAGGTATGCTTCTCAAGAATGAGGAGCTTCAACTCGTTCACATCAAGCTTGCTCAGGGTGAAAGCGTTCCAGCACACGACCATAAGGGGCAAGAAGTATTCTTCACTCCTATCAAGGGGGATATCAAAGTGACATTAGACGGCTCGGAAGTTCACAATTTGAATGCTGGTGCTGTTTTGCGTTTTGCTGGTGAGCATACTGTATCCGTAGAGGCTCTTACAGAGTGTGAGTTCTTTGTCTACCTTGTTTACCGTCGCTAATAGACTATTGCCATGAGTGCTAAAGATATGAAGAGTCACCTCCCTGAGGTTGATTTAGATAAGCTTCGAGTAGTCCTTGATATTAAGGAGGCCTACATGAGTGGGGCTATAAGTCTAGAGGAGGGAAGAAAGCGCCTTAGGGAACAGGTTACGAAGTTGCGCCCTTATGAGATAGCTCTTGCTGAGCAGGAACTTAAGACCATCGAGGACGATGAGTGTCGCAAGGAAGATATTCAGTCTATGATGCTTCTTTTTGAGGAAGTTATGGACACATCACGCCCAGACCTGCCAAGTAATCACCCGATTATGTGCTATTATCGTGAGAATGATGAGATGCGCAAGGTACTTAAGGAGGTTGAGCGACTAGCGCCATATCCTGTTATTAAGAACGAGTGGTTAGGTATCTATGATGAGCTAGCTAAGTGGCGCACACACCTTTCTCGCAAGCAAAATCAGCTATATTCTATTCTTGAGCAGAAAGGTTTTGACCGCCCAACGACTACCATGTGGCTATTGGACGACTTTATCAGAGATGAAATCCGTGACACACGCAAACTCATAGAGGAGGATAAGGATGCCGAGTTCATCGCTATGCAGAAAACCATTGTCCACGATGTGCTTGACCTCATGGAGAAGGAAGAGACAGTGCTCTATCCTACATCATTGGCTATGATAAGTCCCGCTGAATTTGAAGAAATGAAGAGTGGCGATAGGGAAATAGGTTTTGCGTTTATTACCCTTGAGTCTGAAAAGAAGACGGAAGAAGCTCCTTCTACTGAAAATAGTACGGCTCCTCAAGCTGGATTTGGCGCAGAGCTAGCATCACTACTGAATAAGTATGGCTATTCTGCTGGCGGAAATGCTTCTGCGGATACCATCTTGGATGTGGCTACGGGTAAACTCACTCTCGAGCAAATCAACCTTATCTATAAGCACATGCCTGTGGATATATCGTATGTGGACGAAAACGAAATCGTTAAGTTCTATACAGATACAGAGCACAGAGTATTTCCTCGCAGTAAGAATGTGATTGGACGAGATGTGAAGAATTGTCACCCTCGTACTAGTGTGCATCTTGTAGAAGAGATTATTGAGAAGTTCCGTACGGGTGAGCAGGATACAGTAGATTTTTGGATAAATAAGGGCGACTTATTTATTTATATCTATTATGTAGCTGTGAGAGACGAAAATGGTCGCTTCCGTGGTGTGCTTGAGATGATGCAGGATTGCTCTCGTATTCGCAAGCTCGAAGGTTCGCGTACATTGCTTAAATGGAGTAATGATACGACAGCAGCTAGCAAGCATGATGCCGCTTATTCGTCGGAAGCAACTAAGCCTGCAGAGGAACCAGTTCCAGCCGAGAGCGAAGAGAAGCATGAGCCAGCTAATGAAGTGGAAGCACTAGAGATTACTCCTGATACAAGGGTTAAGGACTTATTGAGTACTTATCCAGCACTAAAGCAAGAGTTACCTAAGCTCAATAAGGCGTTCTCTATGCTTAATTCTCCATTGGCACGCATCATCATACCTAAGGCAAATGTACGTATGATGAGTGAGCGTAGTGGTATGAACCTTGATGAGTTGATTAAGTCTTTGAAGGAACTAACAGAGAAAATCAAAAGTTCAGCTCAATAGAGACTATTCAGATTTAGCTTAAATAGAATTCCCCACCAAGTATAAAACTTGGTGGGGAATTTGTTTATGTTCGTTGCATTTCTTTAAGGCGCATCGCCTATACGCTTAAACTGATAGCCCTCTTGAAGTAGCCATTCAATAGCTTGAGGTAGGGCTTCTTTTAGGTTGCGTTCGGACTTAATGCTATCATGAAAGACTATGATAGAGCCATTACGCGTATAGTCCATAACGTTTTTAAGAACTTGTTTAGGACTTCTTTTGTGATTATAATCTCGAGTAAGCACATCCCACATAATAATCTCAAAGCTATGGCTAACCTCTCTCATCTGTCCTAAGCGCATGTGCCCATAAGGAGGCCGAAAGTAGCGAGATTGGATTAGTTTATGTGCCTCAAATACATCTTTCATATAGGACGTAGTTGTGTATTTTAGTGCTTTGATGTGGTGGAAGGTGTGGTTCCCTACTTGATGACCACGAGCTTTAATATCTTCAAATATGTGAGGGTATTTGCGCACATTATCACCTACACAAAAGAATGTCGCCTTAATTTGATACTTATCGAGGAGGTCAAGTGTCCATGGTGTAATCTCAGGAATAGGACCATCATCGAAAGTAAGGTAAACACTTTTACCCTCAAGGGAGGGAATATACCACCGCGCCCCCGGAAAGAAGGCGCGGTAGAGTAGAGGAACGCGGCTAAGTAGCCGATTAAGTAAACCCATTGAAGAGTACTTTTGATAGTGAAAAGCTTAGTTAGCTTGAAGTGTTGTAAGGTACTTATTTAGTTTAGCCTCTTCTTGGGTAAGGATTGGTCTGTTATTTTCCTGAGCCAACTTAATACCCATACTTGCTGTTTGATAAGCTCGGTACAATTCGCCGCTTTTCATTAGGCGTTGTAGCTTATCGTTATCAAGGTTCAGCATCCAAACGATGAGGTTCATCGCATTGTTCGTTACAAGCTTATTGATGTCATCAGCTTCACGAGTCATACCTATTTTATAAAGAGCTTCTACAAGGCGAAGACTGTAGACGTCATAAGGCACAACTTTAGGATTGATAACCTTTAAGCACTTTGTAAGTACTTCCTTAGCTCGTACTGTATCTCCTTCCTGCATAAGTGCATTAGCCAGAGGTACAAAGACATTGTTACGAATGCCACTAGCCATATTACGGGCTGTCTCATCCATATAAACCTTAGGATTATCAGCACCACCAAAGCGGAACTTAGTCATGACATTTCTGTACATCTGTTCTGTGTTCACGTTGTGGAGGCGTTCTACCTCAGTGCTATCGCTAGCAGGTTCTTTAGCAAAGCTGATTGGCAATAGTTGGTAAGCCATTCCTGTTTGCAGAGAGTAGTCTTCCATATTATTGAATACATTGCGAGGAGATGTTGTAGTCCAATAAATAGGGCGTTTCCACTTATTTGCTGCAAGGATGTCAAGGACAGCCAAAGACCCTCTGTCTAGATAACGTTTGCCCGAGAAGTCAAGATGCATAATTGACCTAGCTTGAGTAGCTAGTTTAACCGGTAGCTTCTTCGCTATGGCACTAGAGTCAGCATAGAGCTCTGCACTTGTAGTTGGGAAAATAGGGTCTTCACTGCCTGTTCTAGTTACAGTTTGCTTAAGTGCTTCATCTAGAGGAAGAGTATCAGAGCCTTCATTTCCGATAATATAAGCAGCCTCATGATGATAATAAAAGTCTGGCGTTAGATAATTAAAAGGCAGAGCTTCACCTGTGTAAGTCTTTCTGCGCATTTGGTCGATGTACCAGTCGCCAGAGAGGTAGCTTAGGTTCACTGTACGGACATCTGTGCGGACACGTTCCACATCTTGTATGTACCATAGAGGGAAGGTATCATTATCACCATAGCAGAAAAGAATGGCATTAGGCTCAAGACTTTCCAAGTAGTTGATACCAGCATCACGTGAAATCGTGCGTCCACTGCGGTCATGGTCGTCCCAGTTTTGGCTTGCCATCTGCAACGGAACGATGAGGGCAAGAGCTGTTGCTAGTCCAGCAGAAGCGAGGTCTGACAGCTTCGTCTTCTTAAGTAGGTAGTAGAGCGCAGGTACTCCCATTCCGACCCAAATAGCATAGGCATAGAACGAACCTGCATAAGCGTAGTCACGTTCACGAGGTTGCCCCGGTGTTTGGTTGAGGTATAGTACGATGGCGATACCTGTCATGAAGAAGAGCATGAACACAATCCAAAAGCTCTGATGACCAATAGGCGTTGTATTATCACTCACTTCGAGCGCTTCAAGCTCTTCGCTATCCTTTTTCCTTCTTAGGATAAGTGTGCGCGAAATCTGATAATACATACCGATAAGCCCTAGAAGCAAGGGAAGTGCATAGTAGACATTGTGTCCTTTATTATTCTTCAGGTCGTCGGGGAGGGTAGACTGGTCACCGACAAAGAGCTTATCAATAAAGTTAAACCCAGTAACAGCATTACCACTTAGGAGGTCTCCTTGTCCTTGAATATCATTCTGACGACCAACGAAATTCCACATAAAGTAACGCCAGTACATATAGTTGAGCTGGTAGTTGAAGAAGTAAGTTAGATTATCTACAAATGATGGCGCAGACATATCTTCATCTTCACGTCCCATCCAGCTATTGTAGTAAGGAGCATGCTGACGACTATAAACACGAGGGAAGAGCATCTTGTCCTCTGAGCTATATTCGTATTCATTTTGTTCGCTTAGCTTCTCATATTTATCAGGGTCTGTGGGCGACTTTTTAGCGGCCTTTCCTAGTATCTCCTTTCCAGCAGTAACACCTATTGGTTGAGAGGCAAAGCTTGGTCCATAGATAAGAGGGGCAGATTCATATTGCTCACGAGCAAGATAATAGCGTAGCGAGAAGGCATTAGCTGGAGCATTCTCATTCATAGGGGTATCAGCTAGCGCACGTACGAGAATGACGCCATAAGAAGAGAAGCCAATAACGATAGCTAGAAGAGAAAGCTGAATGGTATGAACGAGCTTGGGTGAAAGCTTATCGCGGAAGTAGAACGCTCCAAAAACAAGAATTGCTGATAGTATGAAACCTAGGAAGAAGCCTCCACCAAGGAAAGGTATTCCAAGTAGGATAATAGATGCTAGTGACGCTATCAGTAGGCGAGTTGAAATCTTTCCTGCCTTGACGCTTGCGTGCGCTTCATATACAGACCATGATAGCAATGCAAAGATAAGCACAAGATAAGCATAAAGACCTGAATTGAAACTAAAGCCTAGGTCATTTACAAATATCCAGTCAAAGCGTCCCGCCATCTTTGGTATACCCTGAACGATGCCATACATCATCACGACGATGAGAACAAAGGATACAAGAACAGACACTACTGCTCCCCAGAATGTAGGCTTCTCGCTTTTGCGGTAGTAGTAGATGAGAGCCATCGCAGGCAGACAGAGCAGATTGAGTAGGTGTACCCCGATGCTTAGTCCCATTAAGTAGGCAATTAGAATAATCCATCTATCTGAATCCTCTTCTTGTGAACGCTCTTCCCACTTGAACATGAGCCATACGACGACGGCCGTACAGAGTGAGGAGAATGCATATACTTCAGCTTCTACGGCAGAGAACCAAAAGGAGTCTGTAAATGTGTACACGAGCGCACCGACGAGCGCACCTCCAAAAATGAGGATACTTTGGCTAAGACTGAGCTCTTGCGCATCCTTTGCGAGGTGTACCTGAGGATTGTCTAGTCTGAACGTAGGCATGATAAGCCTACGAAGCATGTGCGTGAGTGTCCAGAATAGAAGCAAAATACAGAAAGCACTGATAATAGCACTTGTAGCATTGGCGTATAGTGCAGCTTTTTCTGCATTAGGAGCTAAGTGAGAGACTACGTTATACACGAGCATGTAAAAAGGAGCACCGGGAGGGTGTCCAATTTCGAGTCTGTAGTCACATGCTATAAACTCTGCACAGTCCCATAAGCTCGCTGTAGGCTCTATGGTTAGCAGGTAAACAATGGCGGCAATGAGACCTGTAGCCCAGCCGATGACATTGTTGAATAGATTAAATCGTTTCCAATTCATTGAATGACTTCTATGATTACAATTGGCAAAGATACAACATAATACTGACTCATGATAAGCCTAAGTTATAGAGTAAAGGGGGAAAAGAAAATCCTCTGCCTAATCTAGAATATGATTAGGTAGAGGATTTTTTATTGAATATTGCTCTAGTTTAGAAGCTATATGCTAGACCAAATCCAAGAACTTCACGGAATTGTACCTTAGCACCACGGATATTTCCCTCGCTATCTTTTGTCTTAATATCATCATCATAGATGAGGTTTGTCGTAAGAGTTGTAGTCAGGAATTTATTGATTTTGAAAGCAATCATCATATCCCAGTTAATATCAATGTTACCAAAGTTCTTATCATAAGGAGTAAAGAGCGTTAGTTTAGTAACTAGGTTGATGTTCTGAGCGAGAGCCTTTTTGTAGTTAGCTACACTAGATGCACCAAGTTGGTAGAGTGCATGATTACCGGGTTTTACTCCAAAAGCACCTGCATCAGAGAGTTTTTTATCAAATACAAACGTCATCTTGCCTGTTACAGGAGAGAGTAGCAATGAGAAATCATCATTTGGCTTGTAGTCCAAACCGGCAGCAACAGTTAGGTATGCTGGAGCGAAGAACTTAGAGATGTATTTGTCTTCATTCCCTGCAATATTAGGGTTTGTTGAACCATCATACCCAAGGTCAAACTGAGAAAGGAAGTCTCCAAGGATAGATACATTCCAGTGCTTAGTAAGAGAGCGACCTAACTTTGATGTTAGGTTAATCTTATCCATGCTCTTAAGCCACTTGTTGCTAGAGGTAAATGTTTTTCCGAAATCGGTATTTAGAGTGTTATCCCAGTTCCACTTTTCGCCCTTGTAGTTTGCAGATGCGTTGAAGTACAAATTCCAAGTGGCAGAGTTTTCACCACCAGCAGACCAGTTTGTGAGTGAAGTCTGAGAAAGATTGAGACCAGAGATACCGCCTATCTTCCATTTTGAAGTAGATGTTTCTTCTTGAGCTGATACTGCTAGTGTAGAGCAGAGAAGACCTGCTACAAGCATTAATTTCTTAATCATAAGTATTTAGTTGTTATTCTATTCTTAGTAGGACAAATATAGGATACTCAAAAGCCTCTGCAAAAATAGTTAATAAATATGGATTAGGAAGTTCTTGTCTCATCTCTAAGGGTGAATTATCAAATGGCACAGGTTTCAAAATGATTATATATTCTTTAGAGGCTTCACTTCTTATGAATTGGATAATTAGGAAGAGATACAAAAATTATCATTACCTTTGCAAATAATAACAGATATAACGAGACAAAACAAGTCGGTATAATATTGGAATTATGAATAAAAAAATCTTAAGCTTATCTCTTATAGCCGCACTGGCTTTTGGCGCTAGCTCTTGTGGAAAGAAATCAAGTAATGAGCCAGTAAAGCCTAATCCTGTAGCTCCAAGCCCAGGTAGTAATGGCGGTGGAAATACTGCTGGTGGCACTTCTAACGGAAGCACTACAGGTGGTAATAATGGAAGTGGAACGAATGCCGGTAATACTAATTCGGGTAATGCACAGGAAAGTAATGCTTCTGTAACTTTGACTGTTCCTGCTGGTAAGTCTGTAGTTATTAACGGAACAACTTATACAGGAAATTCTCAGAATAAAATTTTCTTGGATGATAGCTTTAAGAAGCTTGAAATCTCGGGTAATGATTTGCCTAGTCTAGAAATCTCAGGAGACAATCTTACTGAAGTTAAGATTAAGGAAGAGATGGCTAAGCTAAAGATACTGACAATTGTTAGTAGAGGGCAAGAAGCCAAGAAAACTTTAACATTGGATTTATCGGGTCTTACAGGGGTCGATTCTTTGACCCTTGCGGGTTATAATTTCGGTACTGTTGACCTAAGTAAAATGTCGAATCTGAAAAAACTTTTATTGGGTCAGCTGAGTCCACAAAAGGATACAAGCTTTGAAAGAGTTATCTGGCCTACTAACAATAATATTGCTCATTTAGAGACTCGTTCAAGGTTAACAGAGCAGATAGTTGATTTAAATAATCTGCCAAACCTAGAGTATGCTTACTTAACGTCTCCTTACTTCAGTAAGATCTCATTTGCAAAAAGTTCGAAGCTTCATACTGTTGTTGTTAGGCAGCCATCTGGAGCTAAGAGTTTTGACCTTGAATTGAGAGATCATTCAAATTTGAAGGATGTTTCTTTAATACAAGTTCATATCCAGAAGTTAGTTATAACTAATGCACCTAAGCTATCTCCTCATGGGCAAGATAAACCATTGAACTTTGGAGCTGTTACTGTGGATGAACTTGAACTTACAAAAGTGAATAAGGATGGGGTCGTTAGGATTCTTAAGTCTATTAATAAGAATGCTCTGAAGAAGGCTGTACTTCCTGGCTATGACTTTACACTAGGAACAGCTCCTTTAAATAGGTTCTCTCATCTTACTCAGTCAGATGTAACACTTTAATTAAGGCCTTAGATTCCTCTTTAAAGTAATAATTTATAAGAAAGAGCCAGCAATGATATCATTGCTGGTTCTTTCTTTATATATGCCTATTATTTTAATTTGAGTACCTTTATCGCACTAAAGACGCTATTTATGACTAAACTATTACACTCTGTTTTTCTTGCTATTCTAAGTCTCGTGACTTTCGGAGTTCAGGCACAAGAGCAACGTACGCAAATCTTAGTGGAGACAACTAAGGGAAAGTTTATTTTAGAACTTTTCAATGAAACACCTCGTCATCGTGATAATTTCATTGAGAAAGTAAAGTCCGGTGCTTATGATGGGACGATTTTTCACCGCGTTATTAAGGAGTTTATGGTGCAGGGTGGAAATATGTTGTCTAAAGAAGCCAAATATCAAAAGGCAGAAGAACTAGAGGATGATAGCTTATCGGGAACTTTGGAAGAGGAAATATTGCCTAAGTTATTCATTCATGAGCGAGGTATGCTTGCTGCTGCTCGTCTTAGTGATGAATTAAATCCTAAACGTTTGTCTTCAGCTTCTCAATTTTATGTTGTGACGGGGAAGTATTACACGGCATTAGATTTGAAGAAAGAGGGAGAGAAGAACGGTATGGAATATACGCAAGAGCAGAAGGATACTTATATGCATAAAGGCGGAGCACCTCATCTAGATGGTGCCTATACAATTTTTGGCCGTTTGCTAGATGGATGGGGAACGATTGATAAAATTCAAAGGGTAGAAACAGATGAAGCTGATAGACCGCTGAAAAATATCTATGTTAAGCGTATGTCTATCTATACGCCTAAGAAGTAGTCTTAATTATCAATATATTTGTGAGCCAAAGGCTGTCGTATTAATAACGGCAGCCTTTGATGTTTTTTAGGGTAGAATATAATAAGAGTTATTGTATAGCGTAACCTGAATGCTAATTACGCTTCCTATTCTGCAAACCTCGGCGAAGTCTGTGCAGACTACACGTGTAGTCTGCACAAACTTCAGCTGTAGTTTGTAGAGACTACAGCTGAAGTCTGCAGATTTATTCGTTATTATCTAATTTATATTGCGCTTAAACTTTAGTTATTAGTAGCTTAAGTGGAGGTTTGGTTGAGGGCTTTAGACTGAAATAAACAACTTAGACTCTGTTGATAAATAAGTTTCTTGCACTCTAATATCAAGTTCTTAGGAAGAGAACAACGATGGAGTATTCTCGTAGAAGTTTCTATGATTTCTTTGTTCCTTTTTGCCTAAAGATTATTCTTTTATGTTTGGTTTGAAATGCATGAACAGTCATCTTGTAACGCATTTTATCCTTGTTTAGTATATTAGTTTTGAGAAAAATGAAAATTTTTATTTTTCTATCAAATCGTTCAATATATACTTTCTATCTTTAGTTGTATTGTACACTTGTTTAATTGTTGTGTCATTTATTTAATTAAAAGTTGCTTTTTATGATATGATATTGATGTAAAATGTATCATTAAATGGTTGTGTAAGTTTGTTTTTGTGGTATAAATGCATAATTTTGTTCTGTACGTTTAACTAATACATAGTCTAAGAATGAGAAAACTAATACCACTTGTGTGTGCAAGTCTTCTGCTTGGCTCGAGTGTGGAACTCTTGGCTCAGCAGAGATTAGTCAAAGGACTTGTGACTGAGGCAGACGGCACTCCTATAATAGGTGCTTCTGTCATCGTTAAAGGTCATAGCTCCGTAGGAGTAGCGACAAATCTAGATGGTCGTTTTAGCTTAAATGTTCCCTCGGGAGCGAATACCTTGATTGTATCTTTCATGGGATTGAAGACTCAGGAAGTTAATATTCAAGGCAAGAAAGAACTCAAGATTGTCCTGCAAGACGACAATAACGTCATTCAAGATGTCGTCGTAACAGGTATGTCTAAAGTAGATAAGCGTCTGTTTACGGGTGCTGCTACTAAGATATCTGGTGATAAGAGCAAGATGGACGGTATCGCTGATGTCTCTCGTGCTCTAGAGGGTAAGGCTGCTGGTGTGTCTGTACAGAACGTCTCTGGTACGTTTGGTTCAGCTCCTAAGGTTCGTGTGCGTGGTGCAACTTCTATCTACGGTGCTTCTAAGCCTCTGTGGGTTGTTGATGGTGTCGTGATGGATGACGTTGTAGAGGTTAGTGCTGATGCTCTAGCTAGTGGTGATGCTACTACGCTTATCAGTTCGGCTATTGCTGGTCTTAATGCTGATGACATAGAGAGCTTTCAGGTGCTTAAAGACGGTTCGGCTACGTCTATTTATGGAGCTAGAGCGATGGCGGGCGTTATCGTAATAACTACGAAGAAGGGACATGCTGGTGTTAGTCGTATCTCTTATACAGGTGAATATACATACCGATTGAAACCTAATTATAATCAGTTCAACATCATGAACTCTCAGCAGCAGATGAGCGTGTATAGAGAGATGGAGCAAAAGGGCTGGTTAGAGCTGGCATCGCTTTCGAATGCTTCAAGTTCGGGTATATATGGCAAGATGTATAGCCTTGTCAACTCAGGTGTTTTGAGGAATACAGAGGCAGAAAGAGCTAAGTATCTTCGTGAAACAGGTGAGTATGCCAATACCAACTGGTTTGATTTGCTCTTTAATGATAATGTGCTGAGTAACCACTCGGTGAGCTTAAGCTCAGGTACAGATAAGATGAGCTTGTATGCTTCTCTCTCGGCAATGTTTGACCCAGGATGGACTAAGCAGAGCTCAGTGAACAGATATACAGCTAATCTGAATACGACGTATAAGATTAATCCTAAGTTGTCTGTCAATCTGATTGCTAATACCTCATTGCGTAAGCAACGTGCTCCTGGTACATTGAGTCAAGGAACCAATGCAGTGACTGGTGAAGTATCTCGTGACTTTGATATCAATCCATATTCTTATGCCCTTAATACCTCACGTGTACTAAGTCCTAATGAAAACTATGTGCGTAGTTATGCGCCATTTAATATCTTCAATGAGCTAGATAATAACTATCTAGACCTCAATGTGCTAGACTTGAAGTTTCAAGGTGAACTTAAGTATAAACCTCTTAAGGGGCTAGAGCTAGCTGTACTAGGAGATATTAAGTACTCTGGTAGTGAGACAGAGCATATAATCAAAGAGAAGTCTAATCAGGCAGAGTCTCAGAGAGCTGCTTATACTGCGGCTATACTCAAGAACAATCCTCAGCTCTATCAAGACCCTGATAAGCCTTATGATTTGCCTAAGGTTACGCTACCTGTAGGTGGATACTTTAATACCAATAGTTATAGCCTCACAGCTTGGGACTTCCGTGCTTCTGCATCATATAACAAGGACTTTGGACAAGATATCTTGAGTCTGTTCGGTGGTTTAGAAGTTAATGCATACGACAGACATGCGAAAGGCTTTGATGGTGTAGGTATGCAGTATGGCAAGGGAGAAACACCTCTATTTGATTATTTATATTTCAAACGCTTACAAGAGGAAGGTTCAAACTATTATTACCTCTCTAATACTCGCTATCGCAATGTAGCGATGTTTGCCAATGCAACCTATTCAATTGCTGGTAAGTATACATTGAATGGAACAGTTCGTTATGAGGGTACTAATAAGATGGGTAAGAGCTCTTCTGCTCGTTGGTTGCCTACATGGAATATCTCAGGTTCATGGACTGTAGATAAGGAAAAGTTCTTCTCAGCACTCCGTTCTACACTCTCATCGCTTGTATTGAAAGCCTCTTATTCTTTGACGGCAGATAAAGGACCTTCAAGCGTAACCAACTCTACGATTATCATCAAGAGTGCAACGCCTTGGAGACACCAGTCTTCTTTGCAGGAAACAGGTTACAGGATTACGCATCCAGAGAATAGCGAGTTGACTTATGAGAAGAAGCATGAGCTGAACCTTGGTCTAACAGCAGGCCTACTTAAGGACCGTATTAACTTCAGCTTTGACTGGTATCATCGTAATAACTTCGACTTGATAGGTCCTATTACGACGATGGGTCTAGGAGGTTCAACAGTGAAGTATGGTAATGTCGCTTCTATGCAGTCTGATGGTGTTGAGTTCTCGGTATCTACAACTAATATCAAGACAAAGAATTTCTCATGGACAACAGACTTCGTTTATGCTCATTCGCGTAATACGGTGTCTAAGTTGGAGAATAGGCAGCGTATGATTGACTTGATTAGTGGTACTGGTTTCGGGGTAGAGGGTTACCCTGTACGAGCATTGTTCTCTATTCCATTTGCAGGTCTGAATGATAAAGGGATTCCTTCTTTTTATGCAGATGCTGAGCATACTCAGAAGTTACCAATCAATGTTAACTTCCAGCAGAGAGAAGGTCTAGACTTCCTTAAGTATGAAGGTTCAGTAGACCCTACGGATTATGGCTCACTAGGCAATACCTTTAGTTATAAGGGCTTGAAGCTAAATGTCTTCTTGACATACTCTCTAGGTAATGTCGTGCGTCTAGACCCAATCTTTAAGGACCATTATTCTGACTTGAGCAGTATGCCTCGTGAATTTGAGAATAGATGGATACGTCCGGGCGATGAAGACAAGACAAACATCCCTACTATAATATCTAAGAGAGAGCACTATACGACTAATGATTTGAATAAGGTATACAATGCCTATAACTACTCAGATGTTCGTATTGCTAAGGGAGATTTTGTACGTCTCAAGGAAATATCTCTAAGTTATGACTTGCCTAAAGCATGGGCTAAGAAGCTATCTGTGCACGATATAAATGTGAAGTTGCAAGCAACGAACTTAATGTTGTTGTATTCAGATAGCAAACTCAATGGGCAGGACCCAGAGTTCTTCAATACTGGTGGGGTGGCTACACCATTAGCTAAGCAAATGACGCTTACCCTACGTGTTGGTATCTAATGTCTAACTATCAAGATAATAAGAAGATGAAGCTTAAAAAATATATCACTATATGCGGTGTAACCTCGGCACTTCTATCACTAACGAGTTGTAACGACTTTCTCTCTACATTACCAGATAACAGAGCAGAAGTTAAGGGTCCTGAAGATGTAAGAAGTTTGCTCATCACAGCTTATCCAGAGAAGCTTTATTCAATGTATTGCGAATATTCTAGCGATAATGTAGTCCATAATGTGGAAGCCGATGCTAATACAAAGCCTTTCTACGACCAGATTTATGCTTGGGAGGATATAACAGAAACAGATAATGATGACCCTAGAGGTACATGGGAGTCTTGTTATGGTGCAATCCAAACAGCTAATGCGGCTCTAGAAATTATTGAGAAGGCTGGGAACCCAGCAAATCTTCAAGCTCAAAAGGGGGAAGCATTGCTTTGTCGAGCATTTAATCACTTCGTGCTTGTTAATGTGTTTGCTGAGGCTTATGATCCAGCTACAGCAGCAAACAAACTAGGCGTTCCTTATAATACTCGTCCAGAGACGACATTGAAGCCTACTTACACTCGTGAGTCTATTGCAGGGAACTATGAGCATATTGCTAAAGATATCGAAGAAGGTTTGCCCCTAATCTCGGACAATAGCTACTCAGTACCTAAGTATCACTTTAATAAGAAGGCAGCTGAAGCTTTTGCTGCTCGCTTCTATCTCTACTATCAGAAGTGGGATTTGGCGAAAAAGTATGCATCTCAAGTATTGGGTAGCAATGTCAAAGGTCTGCTTCGTGATTATGATGCTTTGCTTGCTTTGCCAAGTGGCTCTGATGGATTTAAGAATAGAGCACTTAAATTTATAGACCCAAGCAACGCCAATAATCTACTACTTATTGCGTCTTACTCTGGTCTTGGTCGTATCTATGGTTTCTATACTATCGGTGCAAGATACACGCACTCAGACTTTGTCGCAGCTAAGGAAACAGTTGAGGCTCCCAATGCTTGGGGTTCAACAGAACTTAAACTTAAGGGTGAGCATGTACAAGAGCCTTATCGTAAGATTTTGTTCCCACGTTACCCAGAGCAGTTCGAAATCACTGACCGTATCGCTGGTACAGGGTATCTACGTACTACACAGGTAGAATTTACTACTGATGAGACGCTCCTCATCAAAGCTGAAGCTGAGATTATGCTTGGCGAGAAGGAGGCTGCTTTGGCTGATATGAATGCCTATTTGTCTAATGCTTATAGTGGTCAGGTTGAGCTTACAGAGCAAAAGATTAAGACTTGGAATAAGGAAACGAAGTACTCAACTCCACAACTTCCAACGCCTCGTAAGCAACTTAATCCTAGTTGGACGATTACGCCAGAGCAAGAAGAGTATTTGCAAGTACTTCTTCACCTGCGCCGTATCGAAACCGTTCACACGGGTTTACGTTGGTTCGATATTAAGCGCTATGGAATAGAGATTACACGTGTAGATGTATCTGATGGCTCTAAGGTCACAGTTACCAGCAATGTCCTCAAGAAAGATGATAAGCGTAGAGCTCTGCAATTACCTGCAGATGTGATTACAGCTGGACTTGCTCCTAATCGTAAGTAGAATCAAAGTTTTAGTGATGTAGTTATGAAACTGAAGAATATAAAATCCTTGACCCTCGCAATATGTCTTGTTAACCTATTCGCTTGTTCGGAAGATAATCCTATCGACTATAGCAAGAGTGTAATTATAACAGAGCCTACTGTAAGTAATAACTTCGATAAGTGGTTGGATCATAATATCCTTGAGCCTTATAATATCGACTTGAGATATAAGATTAAGGACAACGAAACGTCTATGACTTATCACCTCGCTCCTGCTGAGTTTGAGAAGAGCATACGAATGGCACACCTTGTTAAGTATCTATGCCTAGAGACTTATGATGAAGCAACGGGGTCTACAGAGTTTGTTCGCTCACTTTTCCCTAAGATAGTAGACCTTATTGGTTCTCCTGCCTACAATACCAATGGAACGATGGTCTTGGGTACGGCAGAAGGTGGACGCAAGATGACGCTTTACAATGTAAATAATCTTGACCCTTCTAAACCTGAAGCTCTAAATGAGTTGTACTTTAAGACTGTACACCATGAGTTTGGTCATATTCAAAACCAAACTAAGGCTTATCCAAAGGAATTCCAGCAGATAACAGCTAATACTTATGTCTCTGACTCATGGAGTACAAAGTGGGATACGCCTGAGGATACTAAGGATGTCGTTCTTGAGGAACTTCAGAAGGTGCATGCTAAGGGAGCTGAACTGCTTAAGCTCTATCGTGAGTACAGCACCCTTTCTAAGAAGAAAACCCCAACAGATGCAGAGAAGACTCGTTTGCAGGAACTACAAAAGAAACTAACGGAGTACAATAAAAATCCTGAGTATAAGAATGATTTAGAACTGTATATGGACCGTGTTCATGTACTTGATAAGTTGGATGTAAGTCAGGTTAATGCTCTAAGAGCCGGTTTTATAAGTCCTTATGCTTCAAGCCAGCATGGAGAAGACTTCGTAGAGGTTCAATCGATATTCATGACTGATGCTCCTAATGTATGGGCGGCTAGATTAGCTATTGCAGGCACTGCAGGAAGAGAACTAATCCAAGCTAAGTATGCAATCGTAGAAAGTTATCTGAGAAGTGAATGGGGACTTAGTCTCGTTCAACTACGAGATATCGTTCAAAAGAGACAAGCTAAGGTTAAAGAGCAAAATCTAGATGATTTAACGGTAAAAAGTAATTAGTTATGAGAAAGATATATGCTAAGATATTACAAGGTCTGTGCTTGAGTGGTGTATTGCTTACTGCTTCATGTCAGAAAGACCAAAATGTATTTAGTACAACTCCAGCTGAGCGTACTTCTCAGTCTCTACAAGAAGCTTTAACGACATTGCAATCTTCTGTTTATGGCTGGAAGATGACTATTTATCCTTCTAAGGATAAGAAGTATGGTGGTTATACGCTCTTTGTTCAATTTGATAAAGATGGTACGCTCTCATCTTCTGATGAATTGCAAGCTAAAGATGATGTTGTTTCCCGATCTCTTTATGAGGTAGAGAACTCTAATGGTCCAACGCTGATTTTCAATACTTACAACAAGTCTATCCACCGTTATTCGGAGCCTAATAGTAAAGACTTTACAGAGAACCTAGCTTTTGGTGCTGATGGTGATTATTCTTATCGCATTATAAGCTTATCTCCTGAGAAAGTTGTGCTTAAGGGCGTACGTACTGGAACGGAAGCTACGCTGACTCCACTTAAGACTGCTGGCTGGGATGTCCTTGTGAAAGCTCAGAAAGAAGCTGCAGATATCTTCCAAATCTCTGTCCCTGTATTTAAGATTAAGGGAGAGGTAGTGAAAGGAGCTAAAATGACCAATAAGCGACATCTAGTCTTTACTTATAAGGGTAAGAGCTATAATGAACCCTATAGTTATACAGATACGGGCATATCTTTCTATAAGCCATTTACGGTTGATGGTATTACAGTCTCATCATTAGTTAATAAAACTAATAGTGACGACCCTCGTTTGGAAGATGCTACGGCTCAAATAAGTATAACAAGTAGTCACGTACCTTACGATATTCTTATAGGTAGTAGATGGCATTATACACAACAGGGCTCTCAGGGTCGTTTCCAGCAAGCATTTAGTAAGATAAACACATTCCTGACACGCTATGGTGGTAAGGTTAATGATGAATACGTATTCTTCGGATTTACAAATGGTCATCTAAGCGTCTTTACCAGTAAGTTTGAGTATGGCACAGATAAGTTCGCTCCTCTTGATTTGCACCTCCAAGCTGAGAAGATTTCAGAGCATGAAATTAAAATTACTTATGATTTAGCTGCAACAACAGCAAATCCTGACTCTTGGAATTCTGCACTTGTACCTTTTCGTTGTGCATCTTACTTGGCTATGGGCTTCTCTAATATCGGAACTATAGATATTCCTCAAAACTGGAGAAAGCCAGATGGTCCTACTTATTTCTACAAGGATGACAATGCTGAAGGTCGTACATTCACCATTGAGGTAGAACCAGGTAAGGCTAGACCTACTTGGATTAAGCTTACTGATAAGCAAGACCCTGAAAATGTAGTTGTATTGAAAAAGTAACTCTAATACTAGATGCAATGGTCTTCTAATGGAGACCATTGCATTATACCTAAAAACAAAGTCGTTTCTAGACGATAGTTATTGAATTCAGAAATCTAATAAAATATAATGCTTATGTTTAGTTTCTTGAAAAAAACACCCTTGCTCGGAGGGGTATTTATCTTGGCTAGTGCAAGCCTAGTTTTATCAATCTCTTCTTGTGATAAGGACTCTAAATCTGAGCCTAAGAAAACTACAGAGCCAGCTAAAACATCTTTGACTGAGCATCTGTCTATCTTACAGTCTTCTGCTGAGGGATGGGAAGCTGCTGTTTATCCAAGCAATAATCAGAGATTTGGAGGCTATACGCTGTATTTATCTTTCGGCAAGGACGGAGTGGCTAAGGTTGCTAGTGAACTGCTTAATGAGAAAGAAGAGCAAAGTAGTAAGTATACACTTGACCTTGTCGGTCAGCAAGAGGTCCTAACCTTTGATAAAGGTAATAAGGCTCTGCAGCTCCTCAGTGAGCAGTCAGATGTGAAAGAGGACTTCAGTTCATTCGTAGATGATAGTTTTCAGCTGAGTGTAACCAATGAACAAGAAGTAAAGCTTGTCGGAACAAAGAATAACTCGGTGATTTACTTGCGCAAAGCTCAAACTAAGGATTGGGCAAGCGAACTAGTCAAGGTTCGTGCTATGCGTAAGGATTTACCTATCCGAAACTTTGTGCTTACTTATGAGGATAAGATTCTTGCCAAAGGAACAATTACCAATAAAAGACACTTGTCTCTCCAAGAGGGTACTGTCGGCAATAGTTATCCATTCCGTTATACAGCTAAAGGTATCGAACTCTTTCAGAAGGAAAGTGTCGGCGGGCATCCTTTGAGTGAGCTAGTTTATAATGGAGACTTAGCTAAACCAGCTCTAACGCAAGTTGGTGATAAGCTTCAGTTACGTCCAGAGCAAATACCTCTTACTCGTTATCTGCAAGAAGGACACTACGATTTATTAAATGCTAAGCTAACCGGTCGTGCTCTTAAAGCTGTGACGACCCTTAAGAGCAGAATAAAAAAGCTTCAAGACCCATTCACGTTCAATTCACTTAGCTTTGGCACAAAGGATAAAAAAGTTGGGGTTCATGTAGATGCAGAACAGAAGACTTTTACTGGAAAGATTACCAAAATTGCCTTTAGCCTGCCTTTCTTGATGGAGGTGGTATCTTCTGATGAAATTAAATTAACCTTCAATGCTGGTAGTATTGAAGGCGGTGTTGACCCAACGCAGAATAGCCAACTCTATAACTATACATTTGGAACTCTGTATCACTTCGATTTGCTAGCAGCTCCATTTGCTAATGTAAAGGACATTCAGATTGGTCAAAAAGTACTTTTCAATGATGGTAACTATGATGGGCGTGTCTTTAAGCTCTCTGCTACAGCAAATGAACTTACATTGACCGATAAGAGCGATGCTCAGAATACGATTACATTCAAGCTTAAATAGACACTAAGCCTTACTGGAGTAACACGCTTTGCTCAGGCTCATGTAAGAAAAGCAACATTTGATAAGCTCCGCAAGGAGTGGTACAAATTCAGTACAAGGCTGTATGAGTACTATTCTTTGCGGAGCTTTTTATTTTAGTATTTGCACGTAACCACTTCTGGAAGTACGTGTATTCATTGTCGTAAGTGCGTGTACTTACTTCAGTGAGTGCGCGTACTTAAATTTGTAAGTACGTAGTACTTTCTGGAGACTTCAGCTGTAGTCTGTACAAACTTCAGCCGTAGTTTGTACAGACCTCGCCGAGGTCTGCAGAATAGGAAATGAACAGAGTATTCATCCTTTGTTTAGTATTGATTTTCAGATAGTTGATGTTGTGAAAAGGCTGACCTAAGGACAGCTCAAAATAAGTTTTGTCCTAATCAAGAAGTTGTTGAGCAAGCGTTTGGAAGTAAGGGCGGAGCATATCTCTTGGTTTGAGTACCTCATCATTCCATTGGATTAAATCCAAATCAAGCGTCACTATCTCTGGGTGTTTGCGGTCTCGCCTTGCGTCTTGCTCAATGTTGTGCAGAAGTGTAATTAAGTCGGCTTGACTCATGGGGGTGTAGGCGAGTATCAGTAGGTTCGTAAATAACCCCGATGGATAAGGAAAGTCTACAGGCTCTGTTTGAATAGCCGCTGTCTCTCGCTCTATGGCTAATGCGCTATGTAAAGACTCTAAGGCTCTAGGGATGTGCGCCTCTGCATGGGTATTACTTCCTAGAGATATAAGTACTCTATTCATCTTCGAGCCTAGTGGGTGCGTTATTAAGAAGGGCTTGCTGTGAACGCACGCTCTCTTCGTGAATGATGCTGAAGAGGTCATGTACATATTTAGTATTAAGTCCTAGTGTTTGTGCTTGTTGTTCTCGACTTGACATCAGTTCGCGATAACGCTCTGGCTGAAGAATGCACATACCTCTATTATGCTTGTACTGCCCAATGGCCTTAGCTATTTCACCTCTCCGAACAAGCAAACGCAAGATTTCTTCGTCTATATGGTTAATCGTATTTCTGTACTGTGAGAGTTCGGGAGAATCAATATTATCAGTACGCATTGAGGCTAAAGACTCTGCTATGCTCTTGAGACGTTCGGGTGTAATTTGTTGCTCGGCATCACTAAGAGCTATATCGGGCTGGTCGTGTACTTCAACCATAAGACCATCAAAATGCATCTCTATAGCTGAGCGAGATATGCCCTCTATCAATGAGCGTTTACCGCCTATATGGCTAGGGTCAACGAGGATAGTAAGTTCGGGATGCCGTAGTTTGAGTTCAATCGGTATTTGCCAAAGAGGACTATTGCGGTAGAATTGCTCTCCATAGGTAGTAAATCCTCTGTGTATAGCTCCTACATGTTTTACTCCAGCTTGCTTTAAGCGAAGAAGAGAACCTTCCCAAAGATTGATATCAGGACTAATAGGATTTTTGACGAGAACAACGACATCATCAATACCCTTAAGCGCCTCTGCAATCTCAGCCATAGCGAAAGGGCTTGCTGTGGTACGAGCGCCTATCCATATCCCTTTCAATCCAGCACGCAGTGCTACCTCAATATGTGCAGGAGTCGCAACCTCTGTCATCGCCTGCATGCCGAGTTCATTCTGTACACGCACGAGCCACGACAGCCCCTCTATGCCTACGCCCTCAAAGCCTCCGGGTTTTGTTCGTGGTTTCCATAGGCTAGCACGATAGATACCGACACCTTGCTCTTTGAGGGCTTGAGCGATGCGCATTGTTTGGGCTTCACTCTCGGCTGAACAAGGTCCCGCTATGAGGTGATAGGGGCGTTCTCCACTAGTCCAAGGTAGTGGGCTGAAAGGCGATATTTCGTTATTCATTCAATAAGAATTCTCTCTATGATTGGTGTACAATCTTTTGTTTTGCGTACAAAGGTAATAAGTCATAAGCAATAGACGGCAAAGAGACCATTGCATAATACGGCACTCGCTGTGTTATTTTCGATATTCAGGCCCCGTCATTGGGGCGAAAAATAGAGGGTTGCCACACTCATGTTGTGTAGCAACCCTCTCAGCCTTGTTGATTATCTCCTTGAAAATCTCAGCGTTTAAGTCAACTCTTTACTTTTCGTAAGGAGTCTTAGGGTAAAGACTATCCCACCATTGGGGCTTATCTTGTAGATACTTAGCGAACCAAGCACAGATAGTTCTCATCCAAATATCTTGTCTATCCGGTTCCATGATATGGTGGTCTTCGCCCGTTATTTCTACTAATTCTACTGGACGTCCAAGTATTTTTAGAGCATTGTATAGGGCTGTACTTTCACTTGGTGGTACATTGACGTCTGCTGTACCGTGTAGGAGGAGTAGAGGAGTATGGATTTTATCTGCATTAAATAGAGGGCTATGCTTGGTGTATAGGTCGGGATTATTCCAAGGATAACTACCTGCAGATGCGACAGAACTATAACCAATACCCCAATAACCATTAGCCCAGTAGCTAGAAATCGAACTGATACCTGCGTGGCTAATAGCTGCTGCAAACATATTAGTCTTGGTTTGTAGGTATTGCGTCATAAAGCCGCCATAACTTGCACCACAACATCCTATCTTCTTGCTATCAACAAATGAATGCTGGTCTGAGAATGCTTTTACAGCACCGATGATATCATCGGCTGTCTTATCCCCCCAAGCATTGAGGTGGTCTGCAGCAAACTTTTGACCATAACCAGTACAGCCACGAGGATTAAGCGAGAAAGCAACGTAACCTTGAGAAGCAAACATCGCAAGGTCGTAAACCGTTTCTAGCTGGCGTGTAACAGGAACAGTACCTCCATAATAATAGACAATCATAGGGTACTTCTTATTAGGGTCAAAGTTGGGCGGTAGATAGTACCAGCAATCAATTTTGGTGCCGTCAGGCGTCGTGTAAACAAAGTCCTTACCGGGGTTAAAGCGTACATCTTCTAGCTTTTCCTTAGAGAGGTCCCATACGAGCTGTAGCTTGCCACTAGCGTTCACTTTGTATAGTTTGTCCGCATTGTTAAGGCTCTGCCCAATGTACCAAAGGTCTGTGCCGTGCTCGGCTACAGAGAAGTAGCGTACGACATCTTCGCTGATAGGTATTTGGCTGATGCGATTGCTCTTAAGGTCTAACTTATACAGGGACTTGCGACTTCCATTCTCGGCAGAGAAGATGAAGGCATTAAGCTTTTGGCTATACTTTAGCTCGGTGATACTTGGGTCAAAGTCCTTTGTAAGTGGAACAATCTTACCCGAACCAATCGTGTAACGGAATAGCTCTCGTTCGTAACCATTAGCCGTAACTCCTTCTGCAAGGGTCTTACCTATGCCATTGAAAGCGTTGGGCGAAGCATTGATAAGTAAATCATTGGAGCCGGGAATAAATGATGAGCCTGCGATGTCAAATTGATTCTTAAGCAGGGTATCAATTTTACCCGTTTCTGTTGAATAGAGATAAAGGTCTGTAAGATTGTAAGGCGTACGCGTGATGTCGATACGGTGGTGCGCAATCAATAATTGCTTACCATCTAGACTGATGTCCTCAATCGAGGTGTTGTTGAGTCCATGTAGGAGTGGTGTATATCCTCCGTCCGAAATGTTGTAGCGGTAGATGGTTGTTCTATTTCGCCAAGAAGGCATGCGGTCATCGGTGGATACTCTGCGGATAGCCAAGCTTTCTTTGCGAGGTCCTTTTTCTTCTTGATAGAAGTAGATGGTTTTCTCGTCAGGGCTAATCATGTAGCTTGTGCCCGGTAGATAATCTACCCAAACAGATGTTTCTCCTGATACAGGGTTGATTTTGAGTAACTGACGTCTTAGGCCATTGGAGCGTTGCTGAACAAGAATATCCTGCTTAGGTAGCCATTGAGCACCCGACAAGCCTTGTGTCGTACGGATAACCTTGCCCGAAGCATCACGTAACTCTTGATAAGTAGCACCTGCCTTGGGAGTCTTGTATGAGTAGGTTACTAAGACATATTTTCCAGAAGGAGATACACTAGCGTAATAAAGTCGCTTACCATGTGTAATATATTCCCAGTCAATGTAGCGAGTTCCCGAAACTGTTGCCATTGAGTCTAGCTGTGGTAAACCTTTATCGGGAGTAAAGCTGAGACTGAAATCGCTAGAGAGACTATCGCTAGGTAGACGCAAAGAGCGCACTTGCAGGCGTGCGTGACTTGCTTCTAGGCTAAACGGAACGGACAAGGCTGGTACACTATCACTATTTGCAGGGTGAGATTCATTAGAACCAAGTAGTTCGTTGTCCCAATAAATGGCATATCTACCTGTTCCCTTGATAGAGAGTGAACCCTTGGTGTAAGTAGGAGATACGACATTGAAGCTATAAACGTCCATTACAGCCTTGGCTTTCTGATTAACAGAACTTGTTGGATAAAAGCCTTTAGCATTGGGCTGAATGTTTGTCGCTGTTCGTCCTTCAATAGCGTAAGGCTGTTTGATTTGACGAAGGATGTCAAAAGATTTGCCTTGTACGTTTAAGGAATCCATGATAAGCGTTCCCCCGATAGTAACAGCGGGATAGCGATTACCGCGCATAAGCAACTGAGCTTTGCTAGGCGTCATCGTGCCGAGAAGCAGACCTAGCGAAAGGATAGTTAGCGATTTACTCATGATATGTATATATTTGACTGAATTTATTCGGAATAATCTCTGTTCTTAAACCTAATCAGAAGCAAAGGTAATGTATTTCCCTAAAGAGCATGTTGTGACGTGTGATATTTTGTTGTGTCCAAGAGAAACAAAGCAAAGAGGGTGAGCGTTATCTCTAGTAGAAAGATTAGTTTCCTGCTTGATATCAGTAGTCTATCTGCTTAATTATAGTAACGTATGATGCAAATCCAACTAATACCTTTCAATAGTCAAGAGCATAAAGGCGCATACTTATCGCATTTAGAGCAAGAGTACATCATGAGTTTTCCCGAAGAGGAACGCCGAGATTGGACTGAGATTATAGCTGATGATTTCTCCGCATGCTTGTATCTTATTAGTTGCGATAATGATATTGTTGGTTTCGTTACAGCGTGGGAGTTCGGTGAAGTTTTATATCTTGAGCATCTCCTGATTTCTTCTTCTCAACGAGGTTTGGGGATTGGGGCTCAAGTGATACAAGCCTTGAAACATTTGGCTAATGGTAAACATCTTCTTTTAGAATGCGAACCAGCCCACACTGCTCCAATGGCACAGCGTAGGCTGGATTTCTATACTCGCTTAGGGTTCGTTAAGCAAGACTTTGATTATGTACAACCTCCTTATCGTGAAGGTGGCGTTCCTGTTCCTCTGCATCTAATGGCTACCGCAGACCTTACTCAAGATATGCTTATTCGCCTTAAGCAAACTCTTTATCAGCTTGTTTATCGGCAGAAGTAAGTCTTCTAGATATTTCTATTAGGTGCACAACGAGATTAATACTGCTTGCGTAGGTTAATGAGGGCATACCTCATACGTCCTAAAGCTGTATTGATACTCACCCCTGTAAGGTCAGCGATTTCCTTGAAGCTCTTATCTTCCCACATGCGTAAGTGAATGACTTCCTGCTGGTCGGCAGGGAGCATAGCTATTTTGCTGTACAGTTCGTTGATACTATCTAGGTGAATAACTTGTTCTTCTCCGTTTAGGTCTTCGCTTGCAATGCCTTTGAAAGCGAGGTCTACAGTATCTTCATCACCGTAAGGCTCAAACTTAGCGGCAGTCTTTTCTCTACGGAAAGTGTCCATGATTAAGTTGTGGGTAATACGTGTTAGCCACTGCTTAAAGCGCGCACTTTCGGTATAACGACCAGCCTTGATAGTCGTCATCACTTTAATGAATGCATCTTGGAATATATCCTCTACCAAATCTTCATCTTGGATAGAGTAGCGTATATAGCCGTGTATATAGGCATCGTAACGCATCAAGAGTTCATCGAAAGCTTCATTACATCCTTGTTCGTAGAGCGAGATTAGCTGTTCGTCGCTCATATGTCTAAATCTCTTCATCGCTTTATCTAGCAATTAATGATTGGACTTCTAGTTATCTGCAAAAAATGTAATGTTCTATTCGATAGGCGTTACTTTTTATAGGTTCTTATGATGCAAAGTAAATCATTATTCTTTTAATACGCAAATTTTCAAGTGCATCAGTTTTTTTAACTCTAGTAAGACGAACTAGAATTTTTATCCTTTCCCTTGAAGGATGTCTGCTACTTTATCGTATGTTTTGCCGTTGCGAATCGTAATGCGCTTGTAGAAATCTTGTTTGATTAGCTTCTTGTGATAGGTAGATTTCAGATATTCAGCCTCATCGTACTTACCCCAGAATATGGAGTGCTGCCCGATGTAAACTATTTCATTGTAGAGCTCGGACGTATTGATAAAGTCTAGAATACTTGCTTTGTCCGTATTATTGGAGATAAAGAGAACGTCACGTCTTGCTAAATCTCCTTGCCACCAATCTGGCAATTCAGCTTTTTCTGCTAAATAATCCTCTTTGTTCATCAATACAAAGGGAATAGGAAAGGCATAATCTCTTGCGAGTAAGTGAGCTATTACGGAACTACAATGCTCAAGTCCTTGAGTACTCCTAAAGAATAAGTTCCCACTGTTGATATAAGAACTAACATCTTCAAAGCCCTCGTTAGAGAGTGCTTCTTTCAAATCACTCATAGAGACTTTGTTTTTCCCTCCTACATTGACTCCTCTAAGTAAAAGCACATATACCATATTATGTAGATCTTAACTATATACTTCTATTATTTCGTCTTGCTCTTGAGGGAGGTCAATGTACCATAGATAGGTGTGCACTTGGAAGCCTTCTCCTAAGATCTTGCGAAGTAAATAACCATAATTGAGTACTTGCGCTCGATGTTGGGATTTGGCGACACCAAATTTATAATCTATGATATCGGCTCTATCTGAATAAATAATAATTCGGTCAGGTCTGTACGATAAGTTATCTCCTAGAATAGGGTTCTCATTAAGCACGCGCCCACTGCCATCAAACCACGCTCGTGTATGTTCTTGTGTGATAAGCTTGCTGAGAAAAGCCTGCAATGCGTCACTGCGTTCGGGTGCTAAATAGCCTTTGAGCGTAGCTACTTGTATTGCCTTATCTAGGTCTTGCGCTGTCGTTATTTGGCTGAGTATCTCATGCATGATAATACCCTCATCACGCTTCGTTCTCTTGTCGAAGTGTGCTAATCCCTCTCTTAGTTCGGCAATGCGGTCTTGAGCCTCAAAACTTTGGATATTACTAATAGTTATGTTTTGTTCATCTGAAGTTTTGTTGCCTTTACTCTTTTCTTCCTTATACTGAGGTAGGTTTAGAGTGGATAGAGGTTCTAGATGACCAAGAGTTTGATATAGTGTTTCCCCAGCCTGCTCTTGCTCAAGGGCTAGATTAGGCATGGTATCCATTACGAGATTTATCATTTCGGAGGGAATATCCTCTTTCTTTTTGTCGGAAGGAAGCTTATCGGGGAGTAACCATATATGCAACTCTTGTACTGCTCGAGTACTAGCTACATAGAGGATATTGATTGAGTCCTGAGCCGTCTCAAGGACTTCGTGGATATAGCTTGCAGCAAAGAAGGAGTTCAGTAGGTCTTTAGAGACTCTGATAGGTACGCAAGAAACAGCTTCACCACAGATGCTCTTTAGGGCTTCGGGCATATCTACCCATTGGTAGTTGTCATTGCGAGATTTGGGCTTCATTTCCCAGTTCAAGAATGGTATAAACACAGCCCGATATTCAAGTCCTTTCGATTTATGAATTGTTTGGATTTGAATTTTGCGCTCATCTTCAGGCATATTAAGACGCATCTTATGCGCTGTATCTTGCCACATCGTGATAAAGTCAGCCATACTCTTACTGCGGTCTTGCTGGTAGGATAGGGCTGTGTCTAGGAATTTGATGAGGTAGGCCGTTTCGCTAGTCTTGCTTTTCTCCTCAGCTTCTTCTGCTCGCTCGCCTTCCTGAGTATCATAGAATAGCTCACTGAAATGCTCAATGACCAATTCAATGGTTTCGTAAAGACTGCGATAACCCTTAGATAATAACTTATCTACTCGCACCATATCTATAGGTTGATTAGCTATCTTGAAGTACATTGTTTCGACTTCTTTGCGAGCCGTATCATCGCTATCGTTAATCATAAGCTTAAGGATAGCCAAGATAAAGTCAATCGTCAGAATGTTGAGCGGAGCAAGAGCTTCATCAGAGACGAAGTCTAGCGAGTATTTATTGAGGTCAATAGTTTCACATTTAAGAGCTTCTTCTTTGGCTTTTGTGAGTATTTCGGCAATAGCTTTTGCTTGTTCTCTCGTGCGAACAAGAATGGCTATCTCATTAGCTTTAAGTCCTCTCTGCTGTAGGTTAATGACCAAATTAGGTATGCGTTCTTGAAGAATAGTTAAAGGTTCGTATGGCTCTTCCAAGGTAGGCGTTCTGGTATATTCGTGTATAACTACAGCCCCCTCTGCTTGCTTGGACTTTTCTTTGCTGTCAGGTATTTCCTGAGGCGTTTGATAGTCCTGAAAGAATGACGAAAGAGGAGCTAGCAAAGTTTCTGCCGCCTCTTCGTCTCCATTAAATAGCTCGGTAAAGGAGGATTTGTAGAGATGTTGAGCTTTATCTATTAGTGTATGATAGAGTAAGTTGTTGAATTTGATAATTTGTGGAGCTGAACGGAAATTCTTATTGAGCGGTTCTAGATGAACCATTTCTCTAAAATAAGCATTCACTTGTTCGCCTAGCAAACTGCTATCGCCCCCACGCCAACGATAAATACTCTGCTTAACGTCACCCACAATCAGATTGTCATGCCCATTACTTAAAGATTCTTCAAGCAAAGGTCTGAAGTTGTTATACTGTAATCGGCTCGTATCTTGGAACTCATCAATCATATAGCTGTTAATTTCCGTACCAAGTTTCTCGTAGATGAATGAAGGTCCATCGCTATCATCTAATACTTGACTAATGAGCTGTGCGGTGCTAGAGATGAGTAGGCTGTGTTCTTCTTGGGTAATCTTATTGACCTCATCTTGTATAGACTTGATAAGACCAAAAGAGGGTAATAGGTCGTAAACGGCTTGCAGACTAGTCTGTTCTAATCCGATACGACTGGTATAATCTTGATATTCATTAAGAAGTTCGGGTAGTTGGCTAGCTTCTAGAATAGCTCCCCATTTAGCTTGCTCTTTGCTTGCTACTAAGGATTTAATGTCTTCAGATGCTTTTTCAAATCTTTTGCTTGTCAGTTCTGAGTAATTGCCATTGCTGATTTTAAAGAACGGAGCAAGACCACCCGATTTCTTGTAGGCTAGCATGTTTTCGTTAAGCCCAATACTCTCCAGTTCACTTAACACACGTGTACTATACGAGGATAGCCCACTCTTGATATTATTAAGGTGATTTGTGATATTGCGTTCAAGCTCCTCAATATCTTTGAGTTCAGGAAACTTATGGATTACGCCCCCCGTTCCTTTGATGAACTTCTCTTGAAATCCTTCTTTGGTTAATTCATTTGCAAGCCTCCCGATAATGCGTAGCGGATTGTGCCCATAACCATCAGCCATGCGCCTCTTAGTTGATTTGAGTAGCCAAGACATCGGACTGCTACTATGCTCCTCCTGACTAAGAGTCTCACCACTTCTTTGTGCATTGATAAGAATGGCTTTAGCGGCTTGGTCTAGGATACGCTCATTATCAAGTTCTACCTGAAAGTTACTTTTGATATTTAGTTCGCGAGTAAAGTTGCGAACAACTTCTTGAAAGAAAGAGTCAATAGTACTTACTCGGAAATTTTTGTACTCAATTAGGATGCGACGTAGCACTTCTTGAGCACGCTGCCGTAATTTGATGCAGGCCTCAGACTGAATAGGCTCATCTTCGTCCTCTATACCTAGAAGCAATCTACAGTAAGGCGATTTCTCTGTTTCGGTACATAGAATATAGAGTTGAGCGATAATACGCTCTTTCATCTCTAATGTAGCCTTATTGGTAAAGGTTACTGCTTGTATCTTTCTGTAGTCTCCCTTGAGGGCAAGGCGAAGATATTCACCTACGAGTTTGAAGGTTTTCCCCGAACCTGCTGACGCTTTGCAAATGTTTATCATGCCGTAAAGATAAAGATTTATCAAGAGAGATCGTTGTATGGCTTCGCAAATGACAGGGCTTTCGCATCAAAACTACGACGCACTCACTGAAATGAGTACACGTACTTACTGAAACGAGTACGACGTATTCACTGAAGTCTAAAAAGGGGCTGTGCAAAATTCGTTTTGCACAGCCCCTGCATTGTATTTAGGAGTCTAAACTTATCCTACTAGAACACTTTAGTTTAGTAGGCGTTTTCTGCTTTGTAATAGTGACGCAGACTGTCAAGTCCCTTGTGTAAGTCTGCTTGTATCTTGCTGTAGCTAGGTTTGTTGTAGATGTTATTCAATTCTTCTGGGTCCTTACGCAAGTCATACATTTCCCAGAAATCTTTATTCTCTCCCTTAGTATCCTTGCCGTAGAAGTGAATGAGCTTATAGTTCTTCGTGCGGATACCATAGTGGCGACGTACATTGTGTTCACCTGGGAATTCGTAGAAGTGGTAGTATAGGCTATTGCGGTTCCAGTTCTTTACGGGCTTGTTGTTCTTAAGAAGTGGAAGCAATGAAACACCCTGCATATCTTCGGGAACCTTAATGCCTGCAAGGTCAAGGAATGTAGGAGCGTAGTCGATATTCTGAACCATCTGCGTAACATCACCTCTCTTGTCAAGACCCTTAGGCAAACGCATCACTAGAGGCGTACGCATAGATATATCGTACATAAAACGCTTATCGAACCAGCCGTTTTCTCCCATATAGAAGCCTTGGTCACTCGTATAAACGATGAGCGTATTGTCTAGTAGGTCATGCTCTTTGAGGTATTCCATGAGTCTGCCTATATTGCGGTCAAGACTCGTAATTACCTTTGCATAATCACGCATATAGCGTTGGTATTTCCATTCAGCAAGTTCTTTACCTTGTAGATTGCGTTTGTATAGGTCTTCAGCAAGTGGGTTATAGAGTTTATCCATAACTGCCTGCTCTTCGGGGCGGAGACTCTTGTAAACGCCTTGTGTGTACCAGCGACCTAGACCTGAAATTTTGGGCGCATTCTTTTGCATCTTGAGGTCATAGACAAGGTCCATATCTCTGTTGATGCGCATCTCTGCATCTTCAGCTGCGATACGACCTTTGTAATCATCGTAGAAAGTCTTAGGTAGAGGGAAAGTCTTATCCTCGTACTTATTAACGTCTACAGTATCGGGCATCCAAATGCGATGTGCCGCCTTATGGTGAACGAAGAGGGCAAAAGGCTTGGTCTTATCTCTGTGTTCAAGCCAATCAATACTCATATCTGTTACGATATTTGTCACGTAACCTCTGTGCTGTATGGTATCAATACCTCCCTTGTTATTAGGCGTAACGAAGAGTGGGTTATAGTAATCTCCTTGGCCGGGGAGCATATTCCAGTAATCAAAGCCTTGAGGAATGCCTTCAAGATGCAGTTTACCTATAAGAGCCGTTTGGTAACCATTGGCTCTAAGGATTTTAGGCATCGTTTGTTGATCTTGATTGAATTGATGTGCATGCTCGTTGTTGGTCTTACCATTCATGTGGCTGTGCTTGCCTGTGAGCATACAAGCACGGCTAGGACCTGATAGAGAGTTCGCAACAAAGCTCTCTGTAAAACGCACACCATGCTTAGCTAGAGCATCGATATTTGGTGTGGACACGTAGCGCTTATCATAGGCGCTGACAAACTGATAAGAATGGTCATCGCTCATGATGTAAACGATGTTGAGAGGTTTCTGTCCTTGAGCCATCATTGAGGCTGCACTAGAGACCAAACCTAAGATAGTAAGCACTTGCTTCATAATCTTATATGTTGATAGTAATAGTATTTCCTAGGGCAAATGTAGAAAAAAATAGTCTAATCTAAGAGCTTACTCTCTGTTTGAGCATGTGTGTACGCTAAGCTTGTTCTCTATTAAGGGAATGTGAATATGTAGTTGTATTCTCTGTATATTTGTAGCGCAGAAATGAATAGAATATGAAGAGATTTATTTACAGAGTCTTGCTCGTGTTGATGCTTTTGTATCCTTTGAAAGGGCATGCACAGCATTCGTGGGGCGTTCATGTAGGGACAATTACTGGAGGTAGTTACTTGTTCCATATAAATAGGGCATGGGCAATAGAGCTTCATGCCGGATTTGAGATTAACAACTTGCTAGCTATTAACCAAGGCATGTCGCCGACAGTGTCGATGTTTATGAAGTACAATTTCTTTAAAGATAGAAGGTCGCCTTATTATCGTGAAGGTGGATATGTGGGGATAAACTTCTTATCTCGCTTTCACAAACTAAGGCTTTGGGGGGACGAGACTCCAAAAGGTATTTATCCTTATCCTCATCTTACGACAGGTTTTGTGCCTACATTTGGGTGGAATTTCCCTTTGACTGAACGCTCTTATATATACACCTCTTTAGGTTTTGGCTATCTCTATCACACCTATTGGGATGAGTATCTGAATAGAAACGCTACTGCACTGGGCAGTGCTCCGCCTTTGTTACTTAATATTGGCTATAGTCTGCGCTTCTAAGTCAACACGCAAATTATATACGACATTAAAAAGGGTCTGCATCAAAATTAATTTGATACAGACCCTTTTTGTAACTTGAGCTATGCTCATTTAACGGCTATAACCTCCGCCTAGTGCTTGATAGAGTGCAATGGTAGAGGCAATCTCATTGTACTTATTGCTTAGCTCTTGTAACTCTGCTGTGAGTAAATTCTGCTGAGCTGTTAGGACTTCGAGGTAAGTACTGCTACCACTTTCTTGTAATAGTCGTGTAGCTTTCTCGCTACGGCGAACAGCGGCAGTACGTTGGCGGTAAATATCTGCTAGTTCGTGGTAAGTCTGTACTTGGCTTAGGTGATTATTGACTTCAATACCCGCATCAACGATAGTCTGAGCAAAGCTGAGCAAATTCTCTTGGTACTGACTCTTGGCAATCTTAAGGTTAGCCGAGAGACGACCTTGTGCAAATATAGGCTGAGTCAAAGAGCCAATTAAGCTGAGCACAGGATTAGCAAGGTTTCCTCCGAAGATACCACTCGATGAGAGGTTACCCGAAATAGAGATATTAGGGTACATAGCTGCACGAGCTTCATTTACGGCATAGAATGATGATGCCAATACATTTTCAGCTCTTCTTACATCGGGTCGTTGGCTAAGCAGTTGTACGGGTAGCCCTATTGTCAACTGTTTGAGCGAAGACCATGAGCTAAGATTTCCTCGTTCGATATGCGGATTAGCCGTGCCAAGGATACTACCAATCGCATTTTCTGCTTCTCTGATTTGTTGCTTGAGTCCGACTACAGAGGCTTCTACATTATGTAGTTGCGCTTCTGCACTAGATACTCCAGCATCATTGTACGCTCCTGCGTTCATAAGAGCCTGCATAGTGCGTACATTCTCACGCCATATAAGGACAGTTTTTTCATTGACTTTTAGCTGTTCGTCTAGTAGCACGAGCGCATAGTATGAGCGTGCGATAGATGCCACTAGTTGGCTTTCAATAGCTTGCTTGTAGCTAGTGCTTGCTTCCACCAAAGCTCTATTGCGCTTCTTAGCATTGCGTAGCGACCCAAAGATGTCAGCTTGCCACTGAGCGGTAAGTGGAAGTTCGTAACTCTTACTCATCAGATTAGAGTTAGTTACATTAACTAGGTTTGCTTGAGGCGTAAAAGCGACTGAGGGAAGGAAGGAAAGTTTTGAGGCTCTGAGTGTAGCCTCGGCTTGCTCTATCCGTAGTCTAGCCTGCTGTAGATTAGTGTTGCTTTTTAAGCCTTGCTCAATGAGTTTTTGTAAGAGCGTATCGGTATAGACTTCTTTCCAAGTGAGAGAGGCTATACTCGTAGAGTCAGCTAGGTCTGTACTATCCCCCATGCTCTGTTGGTATAGATGCTCGAGGGGTAAGCCTGTGGGCCGCTCGTAATGGCTATAGAGACCGCAGCTAGCAAGTAGTGTACTTGCTAGAGCGGTGAGGATTATATTCTTTTTCATGGCATTAGTTCTTTTCAGTATTAAAAGCCGATTGTTCTTCTAGGAGGTGTTCTCTCTCAAGTGCTATTTGAGGGTCTAGCTCGTGTCCCTCGGGCTTGCGTATAAACTTCTCTTGTAAGTACTGGAAGAAAATAAACAGGATAGGCACAACGAAGAGTAGGGCAATCGTTCCGATAAGCATACCACCTACGACACCCGTAGCTAGCGAACGGCTACCATTAGCCCCTGCTCCAGTGGCAAACATAAGCGGAAGCATACCGAAAATCATTGAGAGAACAGTCATCAAGATAGGACGGAAGCGTGCTTGTGCTGCTGTGTAAGCGGCTTCGACTATACCAAATCCTTGACGACGACGCTCAGATGCATACTCTGTAATCAAGATTGCAGTCTTAGCGAGTAGCCCGATAAGCATGATGACACCCGTCTGCAAGTAGATATTATTCTCAAAACCTCCGACTTTAGCAAAAAGGAAGCTCCCCATAAGACCAAAAGGAACAGATAGGATTACTGCGAAAGGAATGAGGAAGCTCTCGTATAGCGCAGACAGAATGAGGAAGATGAGTATGATACAAATGAGGTAGATGTATATGGTCGTATTGCCCGAAGTCGCTTGAGCTTCTTCACGAGCGACACCTCCATATTCGTATGTAATACCTGAGGGAAGCATTTGCTTAGCCATTTCCTCGATAGCCTTCATGCCTTCGCCCGTCGAATATCCTTCGGCTACACTGACATTAGCACTTATAGAGCTGAAGAGATTAAAGCGATTGGCAGATACCGCTCCATTAGTTTTCTCAAGTGTAACAAACTGACTGATAGGAGCCATTTCGCTACCATTGCGTACGAATATATTATTCAGGCTCTGTTCGTCTAAACGATATTCGGGTGCCGCCTGCATCATAACGCGGTAGGTCTTACCAAACTTATTATAGTTTGAGGCATACGAACTACCAAGATACATACCAAGGGTTTCAAGGACTGTCGCAGGCGATATACCTGCACGTTTACATTGAGCCGCATCTACATTGACCTTATACTGAGGGAAGTTCATCGCATAGCTCGTATAAGACATAGCAACCTCTGGACGTTGGTTGAGCGCATAGATAAAGGGGGCTGCCTTCTGATAGAACGAAGCCATATCGCCTCCCGTGCGGTCTTGTACTTGTAGTTCGATAGCATTTCCCATACCATAACCCGGAATCATACCCGGCTGGATAGCGAAGATTTGGGCTTCTGGAATAGCTTGGAACTGAGCATTCAGCTTAGCTAATAGCTCATCTGCATGTTGCCCCTTGCCCTTACGTTCGTCCCAGTGCTTGAGGCGTACGAAGAATGTACCGTATGAAGTACCTGACCCCCCCATAAGCCCGAAGCCACCGATGCGTGCATAGTGCACAACCTCGGGTGTAGACTTAATGATATTCTCGACCTTGTCTAGAACCTTAGCTGATTGCTCAATAGTATTACCCGGTGAAGTGCCAATACTAACCATAATCAAGCCTTGGTCTTCTTGTGGCACAAGCCCCGTCTTAGTTGTAGTGACGAGGTAGATAAGACCCGCAGAAGCAAGAGCTAATGAAGCCCATACCAACCAACGATGACCAATAAGGAAGCTAAGACCCTTCTTGTACTTGGATAGTGAGGCTTCGAAGGCAATGCTATAAGCTTGCTTTACACGATGCCCGAAACTTCCCTGCTTCTTATGTATGTCCTCTGGGCGCATCATGATAGCACAGAGTGCTGGACATAGCACAAGGGCAGATACCATAGAGAGCCCAACGGAAGTAGCAAGCGTAACCCCAAACTGAGTGTAGAAGATACCTGATGTTCCTCCCATGAAGGTTACAGGGATGAATACCGCCATGAAGACAAGTGTACAAGAGATAACTGCCATCGTAATATCACTCATGGCACTCTTTGTAGCTAGGTAACTGCTCGTATAGCCTGCCTCAAACTTCTCTTGCACAGCTTCCACCACGACAATAGCATCATCGACGACAGTACCAATAGCAAGTACAAGTGCAAAGAGCGTCAGTAAGTTAATGCTAAAGCCAGCTACTTGTAAGCAGAAGAATGTGCCGATAAGAGAAACTATAATTGAGATAGAGGGTATAAGCGTTGCCTTGAAATCTTGCAAGAAGAAGTAGACAACAAGGATTACGAGGATAACCGCTACAATAAGAGTTTCTATCACGACGTAGATAGAGGCGTAGAGATTATCATTCGTATTCATAAAGGTAATGAACTCAACACCCTTGGGTAAGTCTTTGCTCATTTCCTCAAGACGCTTGGCTATCTTGTTATTGACTTCGGTGGCATTGGCTCCTGCTATCTGCGTCGCCATATAGTTTACACCCTGTTTGCCGTCAATAGACGAAACGACAGAGTAGGTCAGTGCGCCAAGCTCTATCTTGGCTACATCACCTAAGTGTAGGACATTACCATTGTCTAGAGACTTAATAACGATATTATTAAACTCTTCTTGACTCTGCAATCTGCCACGATATTTGAGCGTGTAGGTGTAAGTATTCTTAGAGTCCTCACCTAAGGCACCTGTTGAGGCTACGATGTTTTGTTCGTTAAGAGCTGCTGTGATGTCGCTAGGCATCAGTTTGTACTGAGCCATAACATCGGGTTTGAGCCAAATGCGCATACTATAAGTTTGCCCAAAGCTCTGCACTTCGCCGACACCCTCGATACGCTTAATCTCTGGAATGACATTGATGTCTAGATAGTTTGAGAGAAACAGCTTGTCATACTTGGGGTCATTGCTAACAAGACCTCCTACTTGAAGGAAGCCACTCTGACGCTTACCCACAGTTACCCCAATGCGTGTTACCTCGGCAGGCATTAAGCCTTGGGCACGACTAACGCGGTTCTGTACATTGACGGCAGCCATATCGGCGTTTGCTCCCTGCTTAAAGTACACAGTTATCGAGGCACTACCGTCATTGCCTGCTGATGAGGTCATATAGGTCATACCCTCTACACCATTGATAGCTTCTTCAAGGGGGAGTACGACGCTCTGCTGTACGGCATCGGCATCAGCTCCGGGGTAACTTGCAGAAACTTGGATAGTCGGAGGTGCGATGTCTGGATACTGCTCTACAGGTAAGTTGAAGAGCGATATTAGACCTACGAAGACAATCACGATAGCTATCGAGATGGCCATCACGGGTCGTTTGATAAATATATTGTCTTTCATTATCCCGTAATTAAGTTTACTTCTTTGCTTGGCTTTGAGCAGGAGCTACTGCGGCACCTTCTCGTACAAGACCTGCACCTTCGGCGATGATGACGTCTCCAGCCTTAAGCCCATCAGTAACGAGGTACTCAGTACCATTGCTAATAGGCTCTACTGTGATAAGCGTTGAAGTAGCCTTGCCGTCAACGACCTTATAAGCGAATACCTTGTCTTGTAGCTGGTAAGTAGCGGCTTGAGGAATAACAATGATATTGCTGTAGCTGTGCTTGAGTATAATGCTTCCCGTAGCACCACTATGAAGGAGGTGGTTGGGGTTGGCGAATTTGGCTCTTAGGCTACTCGCTCCAGTTGTGCGGTCGATGACGCCACTAATGCTCTCTACCGTACCAGTGCTTTCGTATAGACTGCCATCGCTTAGACGTAATTGCACTGCTCCCATACTCTTAACAGCGGCATCTAGAGAGCCATACTTACGCGTAAGGTCAAGAAGCGTCTTTTCACCTAGAGAGAAGTAGACATACATTTGGCTGTTGTCAGATACTGTTGTTAGTGGACTAGGCATAGCCGAACTAACAAGTGTTCCCTGACGATAGGGAAGTGTCCCTACTACACCATCAGCAGGGCTAGTTACAGTTGTGTAGCTGAGATTATTGTGCGCACTAAGCTCTGCGGCCTTGGCTTGTGCTAGACTAGCTTCGGCAGACTGATAGTTATTACGAGCCATATCTAGTTCAATCTGTGAAATGACTTTCTCGTTGAAAAGTCTTTGCTTAGCATCAAGTGTAATCTTAGCTGTTGAGAGAGCTGCTTTTGCCGCTTGGATGTTGGCTCTAGCTTGTGCAAGTGCAGCCTGATAAGGAACTTGGTCTATGATGAAAAGTGTTTGTCCTTTGCGTACAACGTCGCCTTCATTAACGAGTACTTGTGTTAGGCGTCCGCTTACTTGAGGGTAGATGTCAATGTCTTGTCTTCCTCGTATCGTAGCCGAGTAGCTCTGTTCGAGTTCTCTATCGCCTGCACTTACGCTCATCGTCTTGTAAGGCATTGCTTGGGCTTGCTGTTCTTGTCCTTGCTGCGTGCTTCCGCCACAAGAGGGAAGGGTAATAGACATCATCATGAGGCTAGCTGTGAGCCATACTGTTTTTTTCATATCAAAGTCCTTAATAATTTATCTTGAGGTATCTATAATAAGAACTCCCTAACATCCATTAAGAATGCTGAGGGGGCAAATAGTTTAGTATAAAATATGGAGAAGCCTTATGGGACTTCGTTTCTTTTTATGTTTAATCATCTTGCTAATAAAACAAGCGATTGCTGTATTTTGGTTCACTAAAAGAGTAAATTTTTTTATGCTCTTCCGCCGGTGAGGACTGCGTAAACCTTAGGGAGGTAACGCTTGGCGAGATAGTTGAGTAATAAGGGGACACAAAAAAATTGTTTCTAAAGTTTCAACCCATAAATAGAAACGCATTAGGCGATAAAGAGTTAAAATTTGTGTTTCCTATTCTCAAAAGCAGGGCGAAGTCTGTGCAAACTACAGCTGAAGTTTGAAGAGACTACACGTGTAGTTTGTACAGACTACAGCTGGAGTCTCCAGAAAGTACTACGTACTTACAAATTTAAGTACGCGTACTCGTTCTAATGAGCACGTGTACTCACTGGTGTAAGTGTGTGTACTCATTGTAATGAGTACGAGGTACTAACTTTAGAATAACTAGACTTCAAGAAATAAAGGAAAATGGGAATTTGTGCAATCTGTTTAATTTAAGTGTTGGTTATTGTCAATGTGAAATAATTTTCTCATCATCTAGTTTAATGTGCATTTATAAAATAAGTTCAATTATATTTGGATTATTCATAAATACTACCTACCTTCGTCACTCGGTTAATGAAAAGAGAAGAGATTCTCGATAGTATCACTTAATAAGGAATCATAGTCATGAAAGTAGGGCTATTTATACCATGCTACGTCAATGCTGTATATCCTAAGGTAGGGATAGCAACTTACAAGTTGCTCACCTCATTGGGGCTTGATGTAGTGTACCCACTCAATCAGACTTGTTGCGGACAACCAATGGCTAACGCAGGCTATCAGCATCAAGCGAAGAATTTGGCTCTTAGGTTTGAAGAGCTTTTTAAAGGCTTTGACGTTATCGTAGGACCTAGCGCAAGTTGCGTGGCATTTGTCAAAGAGAATTATCCGAACATCCTAAAAGAAGAAAAGCATCTGTGTCAGACTCCGGGAGCTATACGAGACGTTATAGAGTTTCTCCATGATGACCTCAAAATCAGCTCTTTGCCAAGTCGCTTCCCTCACAAGGTCAGCATACACAACAGTTGTCATGGCGTTAGAGAATTGCATCTATCTACTCCTAGTGAAAGAAATCTACCTTATCAGAATAAGATACGTAACTTGCTGGAGCTTGTCGAAGGTATTGAGGTGGTTGAGCCCGAACGTGTAGATGAGTGTTGCGGTTTCGGCGGTATGTATTCTATTGAAGAGCCTGAAGTAAGTGCTTGCATGGGTCGAGATAAAGTCCTTGACCACATGAAGACAGGGGCTGAATACATAACGGGGAGTGATAGTAGTTGCCTCATGCACATGCAAGGGGTTATTGAACGTCAGAAATACGACATTAAGACGATACATGCCGTAGAAATTTTAGCAGCAAATTTATGAGTACATCACATGCTAAAGCAGCCGCTCAGTTCCTTAAGAATATGGAACGTACGAGCTGGCACAATCAGGCTCTTTGGTTTGTAAGACAGAAAAGAGATTTGATTAGTAAGCAGTTGCCCGAGTGGGAAGAGCTTAGGCAGTTGGCTCACGATATTAAGCGTTATAATGTAACGCATCTAGATACTCTACTAGAGCAGTTTGAGAAAAAGGCACAAGAGAATGGCGTCATCGTGCACTGGGCCGTTGATGCCGAAGAGCATAATCAAATTGTTTATGACTTGCTGTCTTCTCATGGAGTGAAGACCCTAGTTAAGAGTAAGTCTATGCTTAGTGAAGAGTGCGAGCTCAATCCCTATCTGATGAGTAGAGGGATAGATGTCGTTGAGTCCGACTTGGGAGAGCGTATTCTTCAGCTGATGAAAAAGAAGCCTAGCCATATCGTCTTGCCTGCTATTCATATTAAGCGAGAGGAAGTGGGTGAGCTTTTTGAGAAGGAAATGGGGACTGAGCCTGGTAATAGCGACCCAACTTATTTGACTCATGCGGCTCGTGCTAATCTCAGACACTTATTCCTTGATGCCGATGCTGCGATGACTGGGGGTAACTTTGCCGTAGCCGAGACTGGCGAAGTGGTCGTGTGCACGAATGAGGGTAATGCCGATGTCGGTATGTCTTGTCAGAAGCTCAATATCTGTTCGTTTGGTATTGAGAAGGTTATAGAGAACCTTGACCAATTAGCAGTCTTTCATCGCTTACTCGCTCGTAGTGCTACGGGGCAACCAAGTACAGCCTTTACATCTTCGTTCCGTAAGCCTCAGGAGGGTGGTGAGCTGCACTTTATCATCGTGGATAATGGTCGCTCAAGCATCATTGCAAATAAGGAACATGAGAAAATTCTGAATTGTATTCGCTGTGGAGCTTGTATGAATACTTGTCCAGTTTATAGACGTAGTGGAGGATATAGTTATAGCTACTTTATACCGGGACCTATTGGCGTCAATCTCGGAATGGTTAAAAATCCAAAGCTCTATGCTGGTAATGTGTCGGCTTGTACTCTGTGCCTCTCTTGCTCTAATGTCTGCCCCGTTAAGATAGACTTAGGCGAACAAATCTATCGTTGGCGTCAAGATTTGGATAAATTAGGGCAGGCCAATAAGGAGAAAAAGATAATGAGCTTGGGTATGAAGTTCTTAATGGAGCGTCCTCGCTTATTCAATACAGCTTTGAAGTTTGCGCCTATTGCTAATCACATGCCGAGATTTATGCTCTATAATAGCCTTAATGCATGGGGTAAGGATAGAGAACTACCTCAGTTTGCTAGTGAGAGTTTTAATGATTGGTGGATTAAACAAATGAAGTAGTTATGTTACACGCTAAGCAAGGTGTTCTAGAGAACATACGTAAATATACAACTAAGCGAGAAGCACATCCTGACTTAAGTGCCTTTAAGGGTATTACCTATCCTGATAAGGTAAGTCAGTTTGAAACTATTATCGAGGCTGTCGGTGGGCGCGTTGTTCACATCGAAGAGAGTACTGATTTGGGTAAGCTTTTGCGTGAGCTTTATCCCGAAGCGACGAGATTTATTAGTGACCTAAACTTGGGGGCTTTGCCTGTTACTCGCCCTAGTGACGCTGGCTCACCTACGGACCGCAATGGTACTGATGTTACTGTTGTTCAAACGCCTCTAGGGGTTTGTGAGAATGGTTGTTGTTGGGTTCAGCAGGAGGGGGAATGGCGCTCTGAGCTATTCATCTCGGAGAACTTGGTTTTTATCTTAGATAAAGCTAATCTAGTGCATAATATGCACGAAGCGATGAAGCGTGTAAGAGAGCTTGCACCAGAGACACCTTTCTCGGGCTTTATCAGTGGCCCTAGTAAGACGGCCGATATCGAGCAAGCACTTGTTATAGGTGCTCATGGAGCGAGAGGTGTTATTGTGCTTCTAAAATAATTTTAAGTAGAGACCATTCTCCAATAAATAATCAGAGAGATTACCTTTCACCGAGGTAATCTCTCTGATTATTATTTGAGGGGAATGAATTCAATCAAAATGTGCTTACCTTTTCAAGAAAAATGTGAGCGTATTTTAGTGTAATAATTTGGCTCAAAAGTAATTAACTCTAGCGACGAATGCGCTGAAATGACATTTGCAAACCATCAACAAGCAAAAGACTATCTGATAACTGTGTAGGCAGTTGCAGTAGAAATTTGACGGCTTCAGTTGCAGCCAATGCGCCTAACATAGCTGGAGTTGTAGACATCACCGGAATAGGTGCGTTGGTGGTAGTAGATGAAGCTCCTTTGAGGGCAGGGGTATCCGCAGGGAATAAAGCTCCGTAAGGGAGATGATTGCCATTAAAAAGTGCAAGCTGACCTCGCCAACCTTCCACCGAAGTATAGAGCCATGGAATAGAATGCGTTTGAGCATAGGCATCAAGTAATCGCCGTGTTTGTTCATTGTCAGTGGCATCAATGATTAAATCGCAGTTGTCTAGGATTTGCGGCGCATTGTCCTTCACTAGCCGTTTGCAGTACACCTGAATAGTGCAGTTGGGGTTACTAGCGTGTAGATGAGCCGCTGCAAGTTTGGCTTTGCTTTGACCTATTTGAGACTCAGTATAGAGCGTCTGTCGGGGAAGATTGCTGAGTGAAACGACATCGTTGTCACAAATAACTAGATGACCTATCCCACTCCCCACTAAGAGGGGTAAGATGGTACAACCAAGACCTCCGGCACCTACTACAATGACACGCTTTTGGGCTAAGAGAAGTTGTCCTTTTTCTCCTACTTCGGGGAGAAGTAACTGGCGCTGATAGCGTTCTCCAAAATCATTTGAAGACATATATGTTCAGGTTTGGAAAAAGAAATATTATTGACATCATAACCATCTATCCCAGTCTTTCCACACTGGTTCGTATCCAACGGAACGGAGATATTGTGCAAATTCTTCAGGACTGCGGCTATCGTTGATAGTAAACTGCTCTAACTCCTCGTGCTTTTCGGCATACCCTCCAGGCTCTGTATGGCTACCAGCACTCATGCTAGTAATGCCCAACGTGAGTACATTATTGCGAAAGGCTTCAGACTCACGAGTAGAGAGGGATATTTCTAAGTGTGAATCAAGCAGGCGAAAAGCCAAAATAAGTTGGAGCATTCCCTTGTCGTCTATAGGACAAGCAGGGTCGTATCCTCCCACAGAAGGACGAAGGCGTGGAAGTGAAACTGAATATCGTGTTTGATGGTAGCGTCGTTTAAGGTAACTGAGATGAAGTGCAGTGAATGCACTATCTGTACGCCAATCCTCTAATCCGAGTAATGCGCCAATACCAATCTTCTCAATGCCGGCTTGTGCGATGCGGTCGGGAGTTTCTAGACGATAGCGAAAATCCGATTTCTTCCCTGCTGGATGATATTCGGGGTAACGAGCTTCGTGGTAAGTCTCTTGATAAACACAAACATTGCTGATTCCTGCTTCCCCTAATGCTGCATATTGTTCTGTTTCCAATGGTTGCACCTCAAGAGAAAGTTGTGCAAAGTCTGGTCGCAGATGTTTGACCACTTCAAGATAGTATTTCCAAGAATGGCTACTGTGGTCCTCTCCACTCACTAGTAAAAGATGGCGAAAACCTAGCTTTTGAATAGCTTCTACTTCACGGTCAATTTCGGATAAAGTCAAACGACGACGATGAATTTTGTGTCCTACACTAAACCCACAATAAACACAGCTGTTAGAACAGATGTTGGATAGATAAAGTGGAAGATAAAGTTGCATCGTACGACCAAAGCGTTCAAGGGTTAGCCTATGAGCTTCCTGTGCCATAGGTTCAAGATATCGCTCTGCTGCAGGCGAGATGAGAGCAAAGAAATCTTCTACATTGCGCTGTTTACTGCTCAATGCGCGCTCTACATCGGCTGAAGTTTGCGCATAAATATTGTGCCTTACATCTTCAAACTTGAATTGATGTAAGAAATCATAAGCGGTATTATAGGTCATCAGTGCTTATTTTTAATTAAAAAGGAAAGCTGTGAGTGGTGAAGAGGCTTCAGCATCGGTACGCTGAGGTGCGAGTTTGGCAAGATAGGCTTCGCGTCCGGCTTCCACTCCAAGACGAAAAGCGTGTGCCATTTTCTCAGGGTCACGAGCTACGGCAATGGCTGTATTAACCAAAACAGCATCGGCTCCCATTTCCATACACTCTGCCGCATGACTAGGACTTCCTAATCCAGCATCAACAACTACGGGGATATTGCTTTCAGCGATGATGATGCGAAGCATCGCACGAGTATCTAATCCTCTGTTGCTCCCAATAGGAGCTGCAAGAGGCATAACTGTAGCACAGCCGACCTCTTCTAAGCGTTTGCATAAAACGGGGTCAGCTTGTACATAAGGCAAAACTACAAAACCACGCTTTACCAATGCTTCGGCAGCCTTTAGTGTCTCAATAGGGTCGGGCATAAGATAACGAGGGTCGGGATGAATTTCAAGTTTCAACCAATTGGTTTGTAGAGCTTCTCTACTTAATTCTGCAGCAAGGATAGCTTCTTCTGCTGTGCGTGCACCACTAGTATTGGGTAAGAGTTGTAAATTCTGTTGTACAAGAGGTGCAATCATGTCGTCGGTAGTGCTAGCCGAAAGTTCTACCCGTTTAAGAGCAACGGTTACTAGCTCTGTTCCAGATGCTTTGGCTGAAGCTGCCATAAGTGAAGAGGAAGAAAATTTTCCCGTTCCTAGGAACAGACGAGAAGAGAATGTTTTATCTGCGATAGTCAACATAGTTTTAAGATTTACTGAAAATAGAGTAATAAGGATTAGAGATGTGATACTGAGGATAATGCGTTTTTTTGATAAACTTCTCGTATCAAGGCTCTGCTCATAGCAATACCATAGATGCCGAGTTTATCAAAGAGTAGTGCTTCATCGGGATGAATACTGCCTATGGCATAGGCTGGGAGAGGGTAGTCGCCTAGTTGCAACTTGCGATAACCCTCAATCCCTAAGATAGGGGCTAAACGTTGCTTGGTTTGTGTAAAGCGATAGGGTCCAACGCCCACGTAATCAATGGGTTCTGCAAGAGCTGCTTGCAAATCTTCATGAGTGTTGCAGGTGCGTCCTATCAATATACCATCTCCAAGTAATTGTCGTGCTAAGGTGGGCGACATATCTTCTTTGCCGAGATGCACTCCGTCGGCACCGATGATATGGGCAACTTCGACGTTGTCGTTGATGATGAGCGGGACACCATAATTGCGACAAAGTACTTGGATTTCTCTAGCAGTAGTCAATAGCAAAGACTTTGGTGCACTCTTCATGCGTAATTGCACCATATCGGCACGCCCTTGCGACAGCACAGCATTGGTTTGACGCAATACTTCTTCTGTCGTCGTGGCATGGGTGATGAACATGCGATGTCCAAGAGGAGCTTTGTATGTTCTTTCAGGAAGAGACTGACCATTGCGATAGTGTGCTACGGCACGTTGTGCTGTGCTCATAGCATAGGACAATGATGCACCATAAGCTAGTTGAAACGCTAAAGTAGTTCCATACAGACAGCCTGTACCATGGCGGTCTGTGCCTATAATGGGTGAAGTACAATCTATGATTTCTCCATGAGGGAGATAGGCTCTATCCGTAATCTCATCATGAGATATGGTAATGCCTTTGCAGATTATTGTAGTGTTCCAACGACGGGCAGCAATTTTGGGAGATAAGTCTCCCAAAATCTGTTTTTGTTCGTAGGTGTTAGGCAATAAAATATCTACACATTCTGCTGCCTTTTGTAGTGCTACACAATCGTTGTCACAAAGGAGGTCGTAGCCTGAACTTGTTCGCAGGATGGGGTCCCAAATAATTAAGCAATGCTTATACAGCTTCCTTACTTGAGTACAGATTTCGTGCAACTGATGTAAGGATGCGACAAGACCTATTTTAACTATATCGGGTGCAGATTGGGACTGAATAGCTGTAAGTTGTTGGCTTATTTGCTCCGGCTGCACAGCGCTTATGCTTAAAAATTTATTTGCATTTTGACTTGTTATAGCCGTAGTAATAGTGTGGCAATGCGCTCCCAAACGTTCAGCATAGCGCACATCTGCGGTTATGCCCGCCTCACAAGAGGGGTCTATGCCCCCACACAAAAGCAGGCGAGGGTTGCACATACGCTGGACAGCTCCTTCAAGTTGATGAATACTGAGCCCTTGCCAATAGCCTAAACTTGCCACAGCTTTAAATCCTAATAGAAGAAAATGATTGGCATTTATTGGGCTTATTCCACCCAAAGCGACAAGAGGACAAGGGGATTGGGTACAAAGTTTTTGTAATTCCTCACTAGTCCACGTTGTTTGCCCATAACCAGCTTTGCTTTGACTTTCCGCAACGGGGCTGAGATAAGCATAATCAGGTAGGAAGGGGACTTGATTAAGTTCTTCAGCGCTATGACAACTCACACTAAGGGTCTGCCATGTTTCTAGTTCGGGACTTTTGGTGAGTTGTTGCCAGCTTCTGACAGAAAGGTGCAAGCCCCCAAGGCGATATTGTAGCACGAGTTCATGGTGTCCCGACAATATGCAACGATGTCGCAAAGTCTTGGGAATGGATTGCAGAAGAAGTGTAAGCTCCTCTGCACTAGCTTGAGGTTTGCGAATATGCACCTTTCCTACTCCCAATTGCAACAGTGTACTAATCCATTCGGCTTCTGTCACTATGTTTAGTTCGGGTGAAGTGATGGCAATATGGTATTTGGGGTGCATGGTCCTATGCTTTTACAGAATCATTACTATGGGAACAAGAGCACTGATGTACATTATCATGAATAGCCTGTACCTTAGTTTCTCCTTTTCCCTTTATCGCTACAGGGGAATATGGTGCAGATGCTCCAATCGCTTGAGTCTGCAAGGCTTTGCGGAACTTGCGATTGGCGCGCATAGAACAGAAATGTTCACCGCACATAGAGCAGAAGTGCTTCTCCTTTTGTGATTCTTCGGGGAGAGTTTTGTCGTGAAACTCTTGTGCTCGCTCAGGGTCTAATGAGAGATGAAACTGGTCACGCCAACGGAATTCGTATCTTGCTTTGCTCATAGCATAATCACGCACAAAGGCAACAGGATGTCCTTTAGCTAAGTCTGCTGCATGGGCTGCTAGTTTGTACGTAACAACGCCTTGTCGTACATCTTCTCTCTCGGGTAAGCCTAGATGTTCCTTCTGCGTGACATAGCAAAGCATAGCTGTACCGAGATGCCCAATAATAGAAGCTCCAATCGCACCAGTAATATGGTCGTAACCAGCACCTATATCCGATACCAATGGACCGAGCGTATAGAAAGGTGCTTCGTCGCAATCTACCAATTCGCGTGTCATATTCTCAGGAATCATGTGCATTGGTATATGTCCGGGTCCTTCAATCATGACCTGTACATAGTGACGTGCTGCTATGCGATTAAGCTCTCCCAAAGTCTTCAACTCTGCCATCTGAGCCGCATCATTGGCATCGTGGATACAACCCGGACGAAGACCATCACCAAGAGATAGTGATACATCATAACGGGCGGCAATTTCGCAGATTTCGTCAAAGTGGTCATAAAGGAAGCTCTCTTGATTCTTGGCAGTACACCAACCAGCCATAATTGCGCCACCACGACTGACAATTCCTGTGAGACGACCAAGAGTTAGTGGAATATGCTCCTTGCGGAGACCAGCATGAATGGTGAAATAGTCCACTCCTTGTTCGGCTTGTTCGATAAGTGTATCACGATAAATCTCCCATGTGAGTGCATCTACTTGCCCTTTTACTTTTTCTAGAGCTTGATAGAGAGGTACAGTGCCAATGGGTACAGGGCTATTGCGGATTATCCATTCACGAGTTTCGTGAATATGCTTGCCTGTAGATAAATCCATTACGGTGTCTGCGCCCCAACGTGTAGCCCAAACAGCCTTTTCTACTTCTTCTGCTATACTGCTAGTAGTAGCCGAATTTCCGATGTTTGCATTCACCTTACAAAGGAAGTTTCGACCGATAATCATAGGTTCGGACTCAGGGTGATTGATATTTGCTGGAATAATCGCACGACCTGCAGCTATTTCATCGCGAACAAATTCGGCAGTTACCACCATCGGTAGTACTGCTCCTTGTGGGTCTCCTCCTAGGATGTGCCGTTCTTTTACTGACTCTAGCATTTGATTTTCACGCATTGCCACATATTCCATTTCTTCTGTGATGATGCCACGCACGGCATAATAGCGTTGTGTAACGCACTTATCTTTGGCGCGGAGTGGATGTGTTTGGATGTGTGGATAGCGCAAATCTTTTAAAGTCTCATCTGTAAGACGCTCTTGAGCATAACTACTCTCTAAACCTGCTTGTTGTGAGGTGTCTTGTCTATTATTTATCCATTGAGCACGAAGTTTTGGTAATCCTTTTTCGAGATTAACCTCGTAATTGGCATCTGTGTAAGGACCACCGGTATCGTAAACAACAACGGCAGGATTGGGCGTGTGCGTACCATCGTCATTGCGCGTGTCGCTTAGTGGAATACGTCGCATTCCTACACGTACATGAGGAAGACGTGGGCTAGTTACATAGATTTTCTCAGAACCGAGAAGTGAACCGTGAGTGACAATTTCTTGGATTTTCATAAGAAGAATATTTTTTTAGTAAATGTGTTTGAATTGAGATGTCTCAACTGAATGGTTACCTAGAAAAGAATAAGCTAGGATAGATGTATTGAGTTATAGATACATTGGATGTTTATCCGCCAAAGGTGGGGCAGATAACAAGTAATTCATCTCCTTCGTTCAAAGGAGTGCAATCAAATTTATCACGGGAAATGACTTGAGCATTGAGGGCAACTGCACAATGGCTTGCTAAATCAATGCGGAGCTGTTTGAAAGCTGTGCTAAGATTACAAGGAGATGTAATCTGCTGAGCTTCACCATTTAGAAAAATCTTCATAACGGTCACATTTGCATTATAAATTATTAGTCTATAGTTAAATGCGACTCTAAGAGCTATATGCTTGGTCATTCAAAATTAATTGAATGAGCTGGTTCGCGCAGGGAACCTAAAAGCTCAATAGAAGATCATATTGGAGGTTGGACGATGTGGGAGGTAATCTCAGCAGTTCGCCACACTCTTTGCCTACGCCAGTATTATCTGGATCAGGTCTTTGGGTATAATCTCAGCACAGTAATAAATCTCACAATCTTATCCCAAAACAAATATGTTGAATGTCCATAATGTTTAGGATAGAACCTTTGATTTTTTATTACTAGCACCCCTTAGAGTTGCTACCAGCAAAGGTAATATTTATTCTCAGAATTGCAAGGAAAAGTGAGAAAATTTTGAGTTTGTGTATTTTGTAACGCTGGAATAAAAAACAAGTACGCGTAAATACATTTGTACTTACGCGTAAACACTTTGGTGAGTACGCGTACTTATTTCAGTAAGTACGTGTACTTTTTTGGAGACTTCAGCTGTAGTTTGTGCAGACTACAGCTGAAGTTTGAAGAGACTACACGTGTAGTCTGCAAAAACTACGGCGTGTGCTGAACTTGAGTGCGCACACATAGCTATTTTGCTAACCTTAGTCCAATAGTTTTTATTGCTGTTGCCAACGCTTGCGTTGCCTTTCGGCCATTGCAGACTCTGCCTGCGTATGCTCATCGGCATGCCATAGCTGTGTGCCTTGTAGGGCATCTGGCAAATACTGCTGCTGGACAAAGTGATTAGGGTAATCGTGTGCGTATTTATAACCATCAGAATATCCCAAATCCTTCATCAAGTTTGTTGGCGCATTTCTTAGATGTAGGGGAACGGGCAAGTTGCCTGTTTCCCGTACCACCTCAAGAGCGTGATTGATAGCGAGGTAAGCACTATTACTTTTCTCAGAAGTCGCTAGATAGATGACTGTCTCGGCAAGCGGTATGCGCCCCTCAGGCCAACCAATGCGCTCAAGAGTATCTGCACAAGCATTAGCAAGAAGAAGTGCATTCGGATTAGCAAGTCCTATATCCTCTGCGGCTGATATGACTAGTCTGCGTGCAATGAAAGACGGCTCTTCACCGCCTTCAATCAAGCGTGCTAACCAGTAAATAGCTGCATCGGGGTCGCTCCCTCGTATTGATTTGATTAGGGCAGATGCGATGTCGTAATGCATTTCACCTCCTTTGTCAAAGGCAAGCGGATTGGTGCTCACACGGCTACGCACAAGTTCGTTTGTGATGATGATTTCCGTTGCAGCTGTGCTGAGTACTATTAGCTCTAATATATTCAGTGCTTTGCGGGCATCACCACTAGAGAAATGAACGAGAGCATCTGTTTCTTGCAGTACAATATGCCTTGCTTTCAGCACTTCATCATGCTTAATCGCATATTGTATTAGGTCAATAATATCATCGGCACTTAGCGGTTCAAGCGTATAAACTTGACATCTCGAGAGTAGAGGACGAATAATCTCAAAGCTTGGGTTCTCCGTCGTCGCTCCTATAAGAGTGAATATGCCTCTCTCCACCGCTCCAAGTAAGCTATCTTGCTGACTCTTACTGAAGCGATGTATCTCATCAATGAAGAGAATAGGGCGATCAGTCGGGGCGAAAATCCCCGACTGATCACTTTGAATACGTTCAATCACTTCACGCACATCCTTGACTCCTGCGTTAATTGCACTCAGGGTATAAAAGTTTGACCCTGTTTGTTTGGCGATGATTTCGGAGAGCGTTGTCTTACCGACTCCGGGAGGCCCCCAAAAGATAAGGCTTGGGAGTCGCTTCTGCTCAATCATCGTGCGCAGGCTAGCACCTAAAGCAAGTAAATGCTTTTGCCCAAAGTAACCTTCTAGGCTACCAGGGCGCATGCGTTCGGCAAGGGGGCGTGTCGTGTTCATAGAGCCATCAAACTAATACTCAAGAATAAGTGTCTGACGAGGTGCAAGCTCTCCGAGCTTCTTGATGTCAATTGTCTGACCGCTGATAATATCCTTAGCCTCTGCTTGAGGAAGTAGGTTTGCCCAGTATTCCCAGTCAATCTTAGACGCTTCATCACGACCATTGAAGACAACGCTCACGTGCTTGTCTCCTAGGCTACGCTGATATACATATACGCCTCCACGGGGTGTTTGATGACGAAGTGAGCCTTGGCTGATGACCTTATTTCCTTGTCTCCACTTGAGCAATTTCTGTGTATAGGTATAAGCCTCTTGCTCTTCCTTAGTGCGTTGCTGAGGGTCAAAGTAACTGCGCTTATCTCCCTGCCAACCTCCTAAGAAGTCTGTGCGTACATAACCATCGCCCTTAGACTTATTCCCAGACATAAGTACTTCAGTTCCGTAATAAATCTGAGGAATACCGCGAGTAGTTAATAGGAATGCGAGGGCCTGTTTGTAGCGATTAGCGTTGCGTGCCAGCTCTTCATTCTTAGCAAAGCGGTCTGTATCGTGATTGTCGAGGAAGGTCAGCAAACTATTCGGATTAGCATAAACGATATCTTGAGATAGATATTCGTAGAGCTTGCTAAGACCTCCGTGCCAGTCTTCGGTCTTCTCATCAAAAGCTTGGTTCATAAGCCCCATAAGAGGGAAGTCCATAACGGTAGGTAGTCCCGAATTGCGAGGAGCTGCAAGACGACTATCCTTCTGCCAGTATGAAACGAGGACATTGCTATTAAGCCAAGTTTCACCCACGATATTATACTTAGGGTATTCCTTATGAATAGCTTGACACCATCTGCTCATCATATCGAAGTCCGCATAAGGGTGAGTGTCTTGTCGAATGCCTTGTATACCAGCGTACTCAATCCACCAAATACTATTCTGTATAAGGTACTTCTCTACATGTCTATTGCGTTGATTAAAGTCGGGCATAGAAGCAACGAACCAGCCGTCAATGGCTAACTTCTTCGCATATTCGGTCGCATAAGGGTCACTCTGTACGGCAGTGTGGTAGGTTGTTTGTGTGTACTTACCATCGAAGTTGAACCAGTTTTTGCTTGGCATATCCTTAAAGAGATAATTCTCCGTACCGCAGTGATTGAAAATCATATCCATTACCACCTTAAGACCTCGCGCACGGGCTTGAGTTACGAAGTTTTTGAAGGCTTCATTTCCCCCAAAGCGAGGGTCTACTTCGTAGTAATCCGTAATCGCATAACCATGATACGAGCCTTCGGGCATGTTATTTTCTTGTACAGGATTAAGCCAAAGAGCGGTAACACCTAAGTCTTTGAAGTAATCCAAATGTTGCTGAATACCAAGTAAGTCCCCACCATGACGAGCTGAGCCATTCTGTCTATCTACCTTGTCTTGGTACATGCCCTTGACGTAGTCATTTTTAGGGTCGCCATTAGCAAAACGGTCAGGCATAATGAGGTACAAGACATCGCTAGAGTCGAACCCTTGTATCTCAGAAGCATTTGCCTTGCGTGCGTCTAACTTGTAGGCAATAGGATAAGTTTTACCTTTAGCGTCCGTCAGAATGATGTTAAAGTCTTGTGCTGGTGCTCCCTGTGTATCAAGATAGAGGATAGCGTAGTTGGGATTGTCCTCGTGTGCAACTTCCAAGAGCTTAATCCCCTTAGCCTTGATATCAACCTTGTAGTTCTTAAGGTTTGTTCCGTGCAGGAGTATCTGCAGTTTGCTGTCATTCATACCAGCCCACCAGCTTTTGGGGGCAATATGTTGAATATTGGGTTTCTGAGCATTCATTCCCAAGGCAAGTAAAGGAATAAGTGCTAAGCTCAAAAGTATCTTTTTCATATAGTCTTGTGATTTGGTGATAACAATTTAATTTATAGTCTTTGCTCGTAATTGCTTAAGCTGAGCGAGGAATTGCTGACGTGCGCCATCAATATCACCCTGCCATTCTCCACCGGCAGCATTGAGATGACCACCACCGCCAAAGCCTTCTTGAGCTAAGATATTAACCGGGAAAGAGCCAATACTGCGTAATGATATTTTGACTTGGGTCTTATCTTCTCTGATGAAGCACACGCAATCAATACCTTCTACGCTTAGCGGTAGGTTCACAAGCCCCTCTGTATCTCCTTTGCTCAGACCACGAGTTTGCATTTCTTCTTGATTGAGGGTGATAATCGCTGCTCCTAGTTCGGTATAAACTTCAAGCTTCTCATGCAGGATATATCCTCTTAATTTAAGTTCCTCAAGAGTGCCATGGTAAGAGAGTTGGTCAATGATATACGGATAATCAGCTCCCTTTGCAATGAGGTGTGTAAACTGACGGAAGACTTCGGGACGGAAGCAATTATACATAAAGCGTCCTGTGTCGGTGATAATGCCTGAGGCAAGTAAGGTCGCAATATCGGGACTTATCAAGTCGCTCCAGCCTAAGGACTCTATCAAAGTAGAGACTAGCTCGCAGGTAGAGGAGAATGGCGGAAAGCTAAACACGACATCGAAGCCCTCTTCGGGGTGAAGGTGGTGGTCTATCATAATACGATAACCCTTCGCTTGTCTAGCTGCCTCTACTAAGTCGGGATACCGAAGTCTGGATATTTGATTGTGGTCAAGGTGGAAGATGAGGTCAGCCTCTGCGATAAGCTGAAGAGCTTGCTCAGTCTCCTCGCCATAGATACACAATTCATCTGTGTAGGGCAACCACTCTAGATAACGCTCCACCTTATCAGGGCTGATAACGGTAATACGTGCCTCTGGCTTAACTTGTGCAAGCGTCTTTGCCCAAGCTAGTGTAGAGCCCAAGGCATCGCCATCGGGCGCAGTGTGCGGAAAGATAACAATGCGCGAAGCACTATTAACTGCCTTCTTGAGCAGCTCAAGGTCTTGTGTCTTAAATGTAGTTTCCAAATAATGTCTAGATAAAATTAAAAAGGGCTGTAGCAAAGTTTGCGGCAGCCCTTTCAAAGTATATTCAAGAATGCGTACAACTACTCAAGTAGAGAGCAAAAGGTATTAAACTTCAGATATGGACGCATTCGCCGTCTTTCTTTCGATGTAGCTTAGTAAGCACGAGCGAAGAGTACACGCTGGCTACTTGGTTTACCCGTTACCATACATACGCCGGGAGTCTTGTCTCCTTGTAGTGGTATGCATCGGATAGTCGCCTTGGTTTCAGCCTTAATCTTCTCTTCTGTTTCGGGCGTTCCGTCCCAGTGCGCCAAGATGAAGCCACCTTCTTCGATAGCTACCTTAAACTCTTCGTAAGTATCGACAGTTTTCGTTGTCTTAGCACGGAAGTCAAGAGCTTTTTGATAAATGTTCTTCTGAATATCTTCAAGTAATTGCTCAATGTGGTCTTCAATGCCCTCTATTGAGTATGTTTCCTTAGTGAGCGTATCACGACGAGCTACCTCAATAGTGCCATTCTCCAAATCACGGCTACCAAGAGCAAGACGTACAGGCACACCCTTAAGCTCGTATTCAGCGAACTTCCACCCCGGCTTCTTAGTATCGTTATCATCAAACTTAACGCTGATACCACGCTTCTTGAGTTCGCTGATAATTGGTTCTAGACGCTTGCTAATAGCTTCTAGCTGCTCAGCTCCCTTGTAGATAGGAACGATAACTACTTGTATAGGAGCAAGCTTAGGAGGGAGGACAAGACCATTGTCGTCTGAATGCGACATAATGAGCGCACCCATTAGGCGAGTTGATACGCCCCAGCTACTTGCCCATACATACTCTTGCTTACCTTCCTTATTGCTGAATGTTACATCAAATGCCTTAGCGAAGTTCTGACCAAGGAAGTGCGATGTACCAGCTTGTAGCGCCTTACCATCTTGCATAAGTGCCTCGATACAATAAGTTTCTACAGCTCCTGCAAAGCGTTCGTTAGCACTCTTCAGGCCTACAACCACAGGCACCGCCATATATTCTTGAGCAAACTTTTCGTACACATGCACCATGCGTTCAGTTTCCTCAATAGCTTCTTCGCGTGTAGCGTGAGCTGTGTGTCCTTCTTGCCAAAGGAATTCTGCTGTACGGAGGAATAGGCGAGTACGCATTTCCCAGCGAACTACGTTAGCCCACTGATTGCAGAGGATAGGCAGGTCTCGATAAGACTGAATCCAGTTCTTGTACGTGTTCCATATAATGGTTTCTGACGTAGGACGCACGATAAGCTCCTCTTCGAGCTTAGCATCAGGGTCTACAGTTACACCACCTTCGGGACTGCTTTTGAGGCGGTAGTGTGTAACTACGGCACATTCTTTAGCGAATCCTTCTACGTGGTCAGCCTCTTTACTAAGGAAACTCTTAGGGATAAATAGAGGGAAGTATGCGTTAGAGTGGCCTGTTTCCTTGAACATGTCATCAAGTACGCGTTGCATCTTTTCCCATATAGCATAGCCGTAAGGCTTAATCACCATACAACCTCTAACTGCAGAGTTCTCTGCTAAGTCAGCTTTCAGCACGAGGTCGAGATACCACTGAGAGTAGTCTGTACTACGTGATGTTAGCTCTTTAAGTTCTTTTGCCATTATATGTTGTCTTATTTATTATCTAATTAAAGTAGCAACAAAGATACGAATAAATAAGATGATGTCGTATGAGGTAAGAATACTTGCTTTTTGAAGCTTTCTTTGCTTGGTCAAAAGAGGAGGGGCTGCGCCAAAGTGAGATTTGGTGCAGCCCCTCGTTAAGTTGCTTAATAGAAATAAGGACTTAGCTTACTTCTTCTTACCTTGGTTAGCAACAGCTTCCATAAGCTTCTTGATTTCTTCAGGGTCGCCAAGGAAGTAGTCCTTAACATAATTGAGGTCGTTATCGAACTCAAATACATAAGGAACTGCTGTAGGTAGGTTAAGAGCGATGATTTCTTCGTTGCTCATACCCTTAAGAACCTTGATAATACCACGTAGGCTGTTACCGTGTGCAGCTACAAGTACATCATCGTGCTCCATAAGAGTAGGAAGGATAGTAGTCTGCCAGTAAGGAAGTGCACGCTCTACACAGTCATTGAGTGCTTCTGTAAGAGGAAGGTAGCAAGGAGCCACGTTAGCGTAACGAGGGTCAGCGAATGGGCTACGTTCGTCGTTGCGTTCAAGAGCTGTAGGAGGTACATCGTAGCTACGACGCCAAATGAGTACTTGTTCGTCGCCATACTTCTCAGCTGTTTCAGCCTTGTTTAGACCCTGAAGCATACCATAGTGCTTCTCGTTAAGACGCCAGCTCTTTTCTACTGGAATCCAGTCAAGGTCCATAACATCAAGGATTTGGTTCATCGTCTTGATAGCACGCTTGAGGTAAGAAGTGTAAGCCTTACCGAAGCGGAAACCTTCCTTCTTAAGAACTTCACCAGCCTTCTTAGCTTCTTCGATACCCTTTTCGCTTAGGTCTACGTTAGTCCAACCTGTGAAGCGATTTTCCTTGTTCCATACACTTTCGCCGTGACGGATAAGAACGATTCTTTTCATTGCTATTTATCTAAATTATGTAATTCTATACGCAAAGTTAAGCGAAATAATCTAATCTTCTAGTGACTGCCCAAGCTCCCGCCATATTCTTTCGTTGGGTAGGGGAGCCTTGATATCTAGGTCTACGCCACTCACGGGGTGACGGAAGCGCAAACGATAGCTCAAGAGGGAAATGCTTCCGTCAGGATTACTTCGCTTAGCTCCGTACTTGAGGTCGCCTTTGATGGGGCAACCTATTGCCGAGAGTTGGCAACGTATTTGGTGGTGTCTACCCGTATGTAGGTCTACCTCCACGAGATGATAATGCTCGCCACTAGAGATAAGTCGGTAGCTTAGCTCTGCTCGTTTGCTATTGGCCCGCTCTTGGTGGTAGGCATAGCTTTTGTTTTGTTTCTCGTTGCGCACGAGATAGTGCGTAAGCCTTGCTTGTGCTTCCTGTGGTTTGTCTGTGACGATAGCCAAATAAGACTTTTGCACTTCGCTTTTGGCAAACATCTGCGTCATTCTGCTCAAGGCTTTACTCGTCTTGGCGAAGATGACCAAGCCTCCTACAGGGCGGTCAAGGCGATGCACTAGACCGAGGAAGACATTTCCGGGCTTGTTGTATTTCTCTTTCAGGTAAAGTTTGAGGGACTCTACCATCGGAATATCGCCCGTCTTGTCGCCCTGAACAATCTCTCCGGGTCGCTTAGAGACGATAAGTAGATGATTATCTTCGTAGATGACCATCGGGCTTACATATTCATACCACCACAGACACTGATAGTCTGCCCCGTTACATAGCTAGCAAGGTCGCTGGCTAGGAATACCGCTACGCCTGCTACATCTTCGGGCGAACCTGCACGACGCTGAGGTATTTGAGCTTCCCACTGCTTGCGCACTTCATCGCTTAGGGCGTGCGTCATGTCCGTTGCGATAAATCCGGGTGCTATCGTATTGGCACGAATGCCACGTGAGCCCATTTCCTTAGCAATGCTCTTAGTTAGACCAATCATACCGGCCTTACTTGCTGCGTAATTAGCTTGGCCTGCATTACCTGAGATGCCTACTACCGAAGACATATTGATGATATTGCCCGAACGCTGCTTCATCATAAATGGCGTTACCGCATGAATGAGGTTGAATGCGCCCTTGAGGTTGATGTTGATAACCGTATCCCATTGCTCTTCTGTCATACGCATCATGAGCGTGTCCTGAGTAACCCCAGCGTTGTTGATGAGGATATCTATGCGCCCAAACTCAGCTACGACTTCTTTAACTAGTTCGTGTGCAGCATCAAATTGCGATGCGTCAGACGTATAAGCCTTAGCCTTGACGCCGAGAGTTTCTAGTTCGGCTACGAAAGCCTGTACATCTTCGTTAATGTTTCTTGCAGTAATGGCTACGCTTGCGCCTTCTTCTGCATATTTGCGTGCGATGGCACGACCGATACCACGGCTACCGCCTGTTATGATGGCTACTTTTCCGTCTAATAGTTTCATTGTCATTATTATTTATTGCTTGTGTGAGAGCTTGGTGTCCATGCTTTCTTGCGTATGCCTCTTAGTATGAGGTGGACGACATTCTCTCTGATACTTTGATACTCGCTATTGTCTCGTTGGCGTATGTGTCCGCTGATGTAGGGGACTTCCATCCCCTTAATCGCATTCTGCATCAGGTAAGACATGGTGGGGGTATGAGGAATTTCAAATATGCCCTTATGGACGCCTTCGTCAAGGATTTCCTGAATGAGTTTTTGTTCCTCCCTATCCATATCAGCTCTAGCTTTCTCCACGAGCCAAATATCCTTAAAGAATTCGGCACGTAGAGTACCATTGCGCAGAACGATATTCTTGACCGACTCTAGGTGTACATAGATTAGGTTGATGAGTTTCTGTTCGGGGGGGAGGTTAATGCGCTTGGCAATCTCCATATCGTGAAGGAACTGAGTTAATTCACACTTAACTACAGCCTGATAAATATCCTCTTTACTACGGAAGTAGGTGTACAAAGTGCGACGACCCTTGCCCGCTGCATCGGCAATGTCATTCATAGTGGTGGCTTGTATGCCACGCTTGGCAAAGAGTTCGCGTGCGACCTCTACCATCTTATCTCTTGTTTTGGAAGTAGATGCCATATTTTGTATGCCTTTGTGATTAAAATCTATTTGTGTAAAATCTCTGAAATTACGTGGCAAAGTTAATGAAATAAGCTCAAACTTGCACAAAGAGAATTGCAATGTGTAGAATTAGTCGTATTGAGGGGAAGGCAAAAAATATTCAAATGTGTCCTTTCTCGTATTTGTGGCCGATATTGTCAATATCGGAATTTGTAACAAAAGTCCTAAATGTGTTGTATTTATGCGCTTACAAATTATTGAGAACTAAATCTTTAATAAGCCTCTAGATTCTGATTTTAGGACTTTATTGCTATAAATAGATGTGTATATGTAGTAGTCCTTTTTGGGTATTCGTTGTCCCCTTTATCAGGGTCAATCTTATTGAATTTCTTGGCCTTAGGTTTGTTTCTTTGTTTGATAATATCTACCTTTGTTGTGTGTTTTTCATAGTATTAGATTTAAGGTTAATTGGGTGCTTGACTGTCGGGAGATAGTCAAGCATTTTTTACGCTTACCCTAAATTACTGCTGTACGTATGCGCAAACACTTGAGTGAGTACGTCGTACTAATTTCAGTTAGTGCGTCGTACTTGTTTGGGTTAGTACGTCGTACTTGTTTTAGTTAGTGCGTCGTACTTATTTGGGTCAGTACGTCGTACTTATTTTAGTTAGTACGTCGTACTTGTTTTATCTGATAACTCGTGCAAGGGTTTCACTTTAATAGGCATATAAAAAGAGGAGCTGTGCCCAAACGAATTTGGACACAGCTACTCTGAAATATAAATTTAATCCTTGGCTTTTACTTAACCTTGATGGTGATGCTAGCGCTCTTAAGCCCCTTCGCCGAAGCTGTAAGCGTAACCTCTCCTGCATTCTTGCCTGCTTGCACAAGCGCAGTGAGTTCGCCTGAGAAGAGGTGGTGCTGAGGTGCTTGGAATGAATCCAATGACGCAGGATTACCCGAAGCGGCTGCACGGAAACTTCCGGCTCCCTTGACTGCGAACTTCACAAGACGAGCATCATTGGGGATAAGGTTGCCGTCCTTGTCCATTGCGCTAACGCGTACGAATGCAATGTCCTTGCCATCGGCATTGATTTCCTTACGGTCTACAGAGAGTACGAGCTGATATGCAGGCCCTGCTGTTCTGATTTCTTCCTCTTCTGCTACTTTGCCATCTTGATTATAGGCAACGACCTTAACTACTCCGGGTTCGTACTTAGTATCCATCCACATGAGGCGGTATCTCTTTTGGCGTTCGAAGCTCTTCATAGCCTGTTCGTTGGCTGTAGCTTCGATGCTAATAGATGTATCCTTCTTGCGTCTGCCTTGGCTCTTGCCATTGATGAATAGCTCTGCCTCTGGGTAATTGGTGTAAACGAAGATTGGAGTTACTTCACCTTCGCGTCCGGGCCAAGTCCAGTGTGGAAGAATGTGTAGCGTATTGGCTTCTTTATTCCAGTGTGAGCGATAGAGATAAAATCTATCCTTAGGAATACCAGCAAGGTCTACGGCACCAAAGAGCGAACTATGGCTAGGCCAGTTGCTGTAATATGGTGTAGGCTCACCGATGTAGTCAAAGCCCGTCCAAATAAATTCGCCCATAGCCCATGAGCGGTCTTCGTGCCACATCCAGTCATCTTCGGGGAGGTTACTCCAGTTACAGTGCTCGACGTCGTAACTTGATGCTTGGTGGTCATCATACTTGGCCATGCTCTTGCGCTCAACGGGGAACTTGTAGACGCCACGCGAACTAAGCGTAGAAGCCGTTTCGCTACCTAGTAGATAGCCTTGCGAAAGCGTGCGGTGAGCTGAGTCGTAGAGGAATGGACGGTAATTGAAGCCCGGTATATCAAGTAGAGTAGCCATACCCGTACGCATAACGCCAATAGGATTATCCATACCATTGGTTACGGGGCGAGTAGGGTCTTCTCGGTGGCAAATGCTCTGCAAGGTGCGTGCTCGGCGTGCGCCTTCAGCTACTCCTTGTTCGCTTACTTCATTACCGATACACCACATCATGATAGAGGCAGAGTTGCGGAATTGGTGAAGCTCATTAACCAAATCTTTTTCATGCCATTCGTCATAATAGAGGTTGTAGCCATTAGGTACTTTGGGGACCTTCCAGCTATCGAAGCTCTCAGCCATGAGCATCATACCCATTTCATCACAGAGCTTAACGAACTCAGGAGCAGGCATGTTGTGGCTCGTGCGAATAGCATTTACACCCATGTCCTGCATAATCTTGATTTGTCTGCGGTAAGAGGCTTCATTGACAATAGCACCTAGAGGACCTTGGTCGTGGTGCATGCAAACACCTTGGAACTTAACCTTATGACCATTGAGATAGAAGCCTTCGCCTTGAACTAGCTTAATAGAACGAATACCGAATGTAACCTCATCGCTATCCACGGTCTTACCGTCTTTCTCTACCTCGATAGCGAGCTTGTAGAGATTAGGCTTCTGGATATCCCACAGACGAGGATTGAAGACCTTAGTGTCTAGATGGTAAGTGCTGTCCGATGCTGTGAAACGCTTATAATCGCGCACAACTTGAGCCACCATCTTGCCCGAAGGGTCAAGGATATTAGCTTTAATCTTAACGCTTTCGCCTACCTTAAGACCAGCCACCTGAACGTCTGCAGTAACGCGAGCTTCTTCACTTGTGATGTTAGGTGTCTGCACATGGATACCCCATTGTGGAATATGTACAGCATCGGTAACAATCAAATGAACATTGCGGTAAAGGCCTGCACCGGGATACCAACGGCTACTCTCGTGTTCGTTCTTGAGTCTTACGGCTAGGACATTCTCACCTCCTGCCTGTAGATAAGGTGTGATGTCGAAGTGGAAAGTATTGTATCCGTAAGGCCAGTAGCCTACTTTTGTGCCATTGATATAGACTTCTGCATTACTCATCGCTCCATCGAAGACAAGGCGCACATTTTTGTCTTTAAGGTCTTGAGGTAGACTAAGCTTGGTGCGGTACCAGCCTGTTCCCACGAAGGGAAGACCACCCGTACGACCAGCGTGTTCCATGGCTTCTTTCTGTCCGTCTTGGGCAATAGCTAGATTTTGCTTGTCGTTACCGATGCTAAATGGTCCATATATTGCCCAGTCGTGAGGAACGCTTACGCTTTGCCACTTACGGTCATCATACTTGGCTTGTTTGGCCATTGGGTCATCTTGGCGAGTGAAGCGCCAGCCCTCAGTGAGGAGCGTGTGCGTGCGCTGAGCGAAAGCCGAACTGATACCGAGCGTAGCTACAGCGCCCAGCATGCAGAGGCGTTGTAATTTCATGTATGTATACTTTTAATAGGAATTATATAAGGCAAAGATAAGGTTTTATTGTCATGGTAGCATAAAAGGGTAGGGCGACGCGCTTATGTTAGAGTGTTTAGACCGGAAACAAGGTCTAATTTCATAAATAAATTGTCATCGTTTCATTTATCAAGTAGATTTTTTGTAGTCTTGACACAATGATAAGGAATAAGCCTAAGTATTTGTCGTAAGTGGTGATATTTGAGTTTGTCTGTGTGTATTTATTAAGGGTGTAAGGGTGGTATTTATGCAAAAGAAGTGTTCGGAATGTTGCGAATAAAAAACATTATCTATATTTGCCGTATAGTTTTAAATAACAGACTTAATACAAGTACAAGGTAACGTAAACCACTAAAAACAGTGTTTTTATGAAATCTGCAGACATTCTAGCAGCCCTAGAGGCTAAGCACCCTGGAGAAACAGAGTTCCTACAGGCAGTAAAAGAAGTTCTACATTCAGTAGAAGACGTTTACAACCAACATCCCGAATTCGAGCGCGAGGCTATCATTGAGCGTCTCGTGGAGCCTGATCGTATCTACACCTTCAGAGTACCTTGGATTGATGATAATGGTAAAGTGCATGTTAATATCGGTTATCGTGTGCAGTTCAATAATGCGATAGGCCCATACAAGGGTGGTATTCGTTTCCACCACACAGTGAACCTCTCTATTTTGAAGTTCTTGGGCTTCGAGCAGACTTTCAAGAATGCGCTCACTACACTTCCTATGGGTGGCGGTAAGGGTGGTAGCGACTTCTCTCCTCGTGGTCGTAGCGATAGAGAAATCATGCGCTTCTGTCAGAGCTTCATGCTTGAGCTATGGAAATATATCGGTCCTGATACCGACGTTCCTGCTGGTGATATAGGTGTTGGCGGTCGTGAAGTAGCTTATATGTATGGTATGTATAAGAAACTTCGCCACGAACACACAGGTACACTCACAGGTAAGGGCTTCGAATTTGGTGGCTCTCGCTTGCGTCCTGAGTCTACTGGTTATGGTGCTGTTTACTTCGTTAATCATATGTGCGAAGCTAATGGCATTGACTTCAAGGGCAAGACTGTCGCTATCTCTGGCTTCGGTAATGTAGCTTGGGGGGTAGCGAAGAAGGCTACCGAACTAGGTGCTAAGGTGGTAACTATTTCTGGTCCTGATGGCTATGTGTATGACTCAGAAGGTATCAATACAGAAGAAAAGTTCCAGTGCTTGCTAGACTTACGCTCAAGTGGTAACGATGTCGTGAGTGATTACGTTAAGCGTTTCCCTCATGCTCAGTTCTTCGCAGGTAAGAAGCCATGGGAACAGAAGGTAGACATCGCTATGCCTTGTGCTACTCAGAATGAAATGAACGAGGATGATGCTAAGATGCTCCATAAGAATGGTGTCTTACTTGTCGCAGAAACTTCAAACATGGGTTGTACTGCTGAGGCTGCAGAGTACTATGTAGCTAATAAGATTATCTTCGGCCCAGGTAAGGCTGTTAATGCTGGTGGTGTAGCTACTTCGGGTCTTGAAATGACTCAGAACGCTATGCACATCTACTGGACTAATGAAGAAGTCGATGCACGCTTACATCAGATTATGAGCGATATCCACGAGCAATGCTTGAAGTATGGTCGTGAAGATGGCTATATCAATTATGTGAAGGGTGCGAATATCGCTGGCTTCCTTAAGGTTGCTAATGCGATGCTTCAGCAAGGTATCGTCTAAAGAGACCGTTGCACGGTCTCCTAAAGATATCGCTTAGGAGTTAATAAAATCAATTCAATCTTTATACTTGATAAGGTCTCCGCTCGGTATGACTCTGAGCGGAGATTTTATGCTTTTAGCGAGTGCTGCACTATTAAATGACTAGGCCTGAATGTCGATAAACGCAGCGAGTGCCGGATCATCCAAAGCTCTCAAAATATCACATATACAATCATATCATATAAATGAGAAAATTACTTGTTGTTATGGGGCTAACGCTTACGACGAGCGTAGCCATGCAAGCGCAAGCAAATCTTAAAGGTTTCTCTTACGATAAGCAGGAGCAGCCCACAGGGCAAGAATGGCAAAGTCCAGAAGCCTATGCGCATGGAAAGTTACAGCCTAGAGCTCATTTCTATTCGTTCAAGACGGTAAGTGAGGCGCTAGGTGTTTTGCCGGAGAAGAGTAGCTACTATCAGAGCCTTAATGGTGCTTGGCGTTTTCATTGGGTGGGCAACCCTGAGGAGAGGGAAGTAAACTTCTTCAAGCCTGAGTACAATGACGAGAAGTGGGATACCGTCAATGTGCCTATGAGCTGGAATATCTATGGTCTTCAGAAAGACGGCAAACAGAAGTACGGAACGCCTATTTACCTCAATCAGCGTGTACCTTTCTTCCATCAAGTGAAGGTAGACGACTGGAAGGGTGGCGTTATGCGCACACCGCCTGAGAACTACACGATGTACAAGCACCGCAACGAAGTAGGTGCTTATCGCCGTACATTCTCTGTGCCTTCATCGTGGGAGGGGCAGTCTGTGTATGTCAATTTTGATGGTGTAGACTCATTCTTCTATATCTGGGTCAATGGTCATTATGTAGGTTTCTCCAAGAACTCACGCAATAGAGCCTCTTTTGATATTTCGCCCTACCTCAAGCAAGGCGAGAATACACTCGCCGTAGAGGTTTATCGCAATAATGATGGCTCATTCCTAGAGAGCCAAGATATGTTCCGTCTTCCCGGTATTTTCCGCTCGGTATCGCTCACAGCTAAACCGAAAGTGCAAATCCACGACCTACAAGTAACGCCCGACCTAGATGCTTCCTATCAGCATGCGACACTGAACATCAAGACGGATTTGCGTTCGTACTCTTCTAAGCTCAAGCAGCTCAAGGGCCTATCATTGCGTTACAGTCTTTATAGCCTTCCGCTCTATCTTGATGAGGGTGCTAAGCGTGTGGCAGAGATTCAGTCCGAACCCCTTACGCTCAAAAGTGATGGTGCGCCACAGATGCTCACCATATCTATGCCTGTGAAGTCGCCTAATCTATGGAGTGCTGAAGCGCCTTACCGCTATATCCTAGTAGGCGAATTGCTGGATAAGAAGGGTAATGTCCTTGAGACTGTTTCCACTTATACGGGTATTCGTGAGGTGGAATTGAAGGAGATGAGTGCTAAGGATGATGAATTTGGTCTTGCTGGTCGTTACTTCCTCATCAATGGTAAGCCTGCTAAGCTCAAAGGCGTCAATCGCCACGAGACGCACCCTGCTACGGGGCATGCTCTGACGCATGAGATGATGGAGGAAGAGGTGCGACTGATGAAGCGTGCTAACATCAACCACGTTCGTAACTCACACTATCCTACTGACCCATATTTCTACTATCTATGCGATAAGTATGGTATCTATCTAGAGGACGAGGCCAATATCGAGAGCCACGAGTATTACTATGGTAAGGAGTCATTGTCGCACGTCAAGGAGTTTGATATTCAGACGACTAATAGAATGTTGGAGATGGTGTATAGTGACTTCAACCACCCTAGTATCGTGATTTGGTCGCTCGGTAATGAGGCTGGCCCGGGGGATAACTTCAAACGCAGTTATGCTGCTGCTAAGGCTGTCGATGCTTCTCGCCCTATTCAGTATGAGCGTAATAATGATATTGTAGATATTGGCTCTAATCAGTATCCGTCTATCCCTTGGGTGCAGGAGGCTGTGAAGGGTAAGTACAAGATTAAGTACCCTTTCCATATCTCCGAGTATGCGCACTCTATGGGTAATGCCGTAGGGGGCTTGCAGGACTATTGGACGGCTATCGAGTCTACCAATCATTTCTGTGGTGGTGCTATTTGGGACTGGGTAGACCAATCGATGTACAACTATCTCCCTAATGGCAAGCGTTATCTTGCTTATGGGGGCGACTTCGGAGATACGCCTAATGATGGTATGTTCGTGATGAATGGTATTCTCTTTGCCGACCGTACGCCTAAGCCTCAGTACTACGAAGTCAAGAAAGTTTATCAGAATGTAGGCTTTTCACTCTCTGAGGATAAGAAGACGCTCACGCTTTTCAATAAGAATTACTATACCGACCTATCGCCCGAAAAGTACAGCCTGCGTTTGTCTCTGCTTGTTAATGGTGTAGAGACTGCCGTAAGTTTCCCCGAACTCAAGACGATAGCACCTCGCTCAAGGGCAACTATCGAGGCTAAGGACTTGCAAACCTTGCTGGCCTCGAAGCCTAGTGATGCGCAGGCTGAAGTCTTCATCAAAGCCGAACTAAGACTTAACCAAGATATGCCGTGGGCAAAAGCTGGTTTCGTTTTAGCAGAAGAGCAATTCCTTTACGCTACGCCATCTAATAAGGAGGCTATCGCGCTGGCTAAGGGTGATGCGCTCAGCGTCAAGGAAAACAAGCAGACTGGTCTAACGCAAGTGAGTGGTAAGGGCTTTACGCTTGCTTTTGACAATAAGCAGGGTACTATACATAGTCTCAAGTACGGAAGCAAAACGATTATAGCCGAGGGCAATGGACCTAAGTTAGATGCTTTCCGTGCGGCTGCGGATAACGACAACTGGGCTTACGATGCGTGGGGTAAGAATGGTCTTTATAACCTCAAGCATAAGGCTATTTCAAATGTGTCTTATAAGCGTGCCGATGGTGCGCAGGTATTCTTCTACCTTGTAGAGAGCCAAGCCCCTTATGCTGGTAAGATTGGTCGCCATAAGGAATGGCCTTCGCAGTCTTCGGGTCGTTACTTCATTGAAGACGATAAGAATAAGCCTATGGGGGCGGACGATTTCAAGTTTACGACGGCTCAGTCGTGGATTGTTTACCCCGATGGCTCTATTGAGTTGCAGGCTAACATCGTATCTAGCGACCCTAAGTTGCCTCTTGCACGTCTTGGCTACGAACTCGTATTACCTAAGGAATACGGCAACTTGTCTTACTACGGACGTGGACCTGAGAACAATTACAGCGACCGTAAGACGAGCCAATTTATAGGTCAGTACACAAGCACAGTTAAGGATATGTTTGTAGACTTCCCTAAGCCTCAGACTATGGGCAATAGAGAGGACGTTCGCTGGATAGCACTTTATGGCAACGACGGCGAGGGCGTACTCTTCCAAGCAGGGGACAAGATGAGTACTTCGGCTTTGCCTTGGTCGGCTAAGGAATTGCTTCTTGCCCCTCACCCACACGAATTGCCTGAGGCTGGTGATACGCACTTACATCTAGATGCTAGTGTGAATGGTCTTGGCGGTAATAGCTGTGGTCAGGGTGGTCCGCTCAAGCATTGTCGTTCATTTGGTGAGGCTACTTTCTCTTATGTCATTCGCCCATTTGCTAAGGCCCAAGCCTCAGATAAGAATGCCCTTAATATTCCTCTTGTGCGCTTATCGGCTTCTGTACCTCCTATTATTTCTAGAGATAATAAGGGTGAAGTAGTGATGAAGGCAGCTCCCGGTGATGTGCTGATGTATCGTGTCGGTAAGAAGGGTAAGGCCCAGACTTACACCGCTCCTTTCGTGATGCGTGATGCGGCTGAAATCACTGTGTGGACTCTGCGTGAACCCAAGATACAGGTTACACAGATGTTCAGCAAGATTACGACGGTACCGCTCGAAGTCATCTACGCTAGTAGTCAAGAATCGGGCGGGGGCGATGCTAAGCACCTTGTTGATGGCAGACCTGAGAGCATTTGGCACACGATGTACTCGGTAACTGTAGCGCAGTATCCTCACTGGATTGATTTCGATGCCGCCGAAGTGCGTTTGATTAAGGGTTTCACGTTCTTGCCTCGCACGGATGCTAGCACGAATGGCGATATTAAGAACTATTCTATTAGTGTCAGCCTAGACGGTAAGAAGTGGGAGGAAGTGCATCAAGGGCAGTTTGCTGCGGATAAGTCGCTCAAGCGCGTCAGCTTTGCTAAGCCTATTAAGGCTCGTTATGTACGCTTCACGGCTCTATCTTCTCACAATGGAGCTGACTATGCGGCTGGAGCTGAGTTCTCTCTCATAGCCGACTAGGCTCGTTTTTGATACATCGTTACTAATAGCTCTTTTATGAGGGCAACACTTTCTTTCGAAGCCTAGGGCGCAAGTCCCTAGGCTTTTCTTCTTTGTTCCCTAGGCTTGAAGTAGTGCCGCCCTTACAGAGCTCATTGCCGAAACGAGTACGAAGTACTCACTGAAATAAATACGTGTACTTGCTGAAATGAGTGCGCGTACTAACTGAGATGAGTACGTGTACTTACTGAGATGAGTACACGTGCTTACTAAAACGAGTACGATGTACTCATTAAATTCGTTCCCTTCCCAATGAAACTTATGCAGAGCAAATCTGAGGTAGATGAAATTTTATTTTAGACTTTAATATCCTGTTGTATAGGTGGATATGAAGATGATTAAAAATAAAATTTCAGAAGTGTACCAAAGTGTATCAATCTCTTTTTACCTTTGTCTTAGTCGCTAGGAAGACAACTTAGTGCTTGTGCCGATAGGCTAGGGTTAGGGGTTCGATGAAAGCACTCAATCAACTCTAATGCTATTTATAAACACACACTGTATGCACCCGAGAAGTGCTGTTTTTTATCTCTTTATAGGACTCAGACCTGAACCTGTTAGACATATCCACTGGGTTGCTTTCTAGAGACTTTAAATTTTCAATCTTACTAAATTATATTTATTACTATGACCACAATTGTATTAGGCATCCGTGTCATGCTACTTGTATTTATCCTCGGAAGTGCCTTTAGTATTAATCTCGAACAAGCGTTTACTTCTGATGCTCATCATTCAGATGACTCCAATGACCCTCCTTTTCCCCCCATGTTGGCGTACAACATGTAAGCAAGACGTAATCAAATAGCACTTATGACGTATATATATTTATATATAGTTTACTAGATAATAATTATACATACTGGGAAAGGATTCCAAAGGAAAACCCAACAACACTTCAAAACTATGATGGACCAAATTTTGACAAAAGAAGAAGTGGCTTCTATGCTACACGTTTCTATCCGCAGTGTAGCGATGTTTATTAAGCAAGGAGAACTAAAGGCTTATAGCCCAAGGGGTAAGCATATTTATATTTTGTTTTCGGACCTACTCGAATACATCAAGTCTAGCCCTCTCTCTCGCAGGGAAATGCTCAGCGAGCCGGCAGACCAAGAGACAGAGGAAGATTTACTTAGCGAAGAGGAAGCGACCACCGCAGAGCCTCAAGCCTCAGAGCCTACTGCCTTAGAGGAAGTAGCGACTACGCCCAAGGTGCAGGAGGGACTTATCTCCTATGGCGCAAGGGTAGGCAGGACAAAGCCCCTTAAGGCATCAGTGAAAGCCGATTTGATACCGCCCGAACGTGTCGTCGCCCTATGGCATGAGTGCTGTCCGCAGCTGGCTCAAGTAACCAAACTTACGGATATTCGGCGCAAGGCGATTGTGCGTTTGCTCCGAGAGTGGCAGCTTGACAAGGGTGAGCAGGAGGCGCAGATACGAAGCCTCTTTCGCAAGGTCTCGGCTTCGCCCTTCCTTACGGGGCAAACTGGTTCGTGGCGGGCTTCTTTTGACTGGATTATATCGGGTAAGGGGCGCAATGGCGTGCCTAACTGGCTGAAGGTCATGGAAGACCAATATAAAGGCAATATCAATTCATCGCTTTCTGGTGGCGTAAATTATTCAGGTCATGAGCACAAAGACTACAGCAAGTGCTGGGACTAGTTTCCTCTCTGAGCGCGAACTAGCAGGTTTGAGCAAAATCATGGGTGGCGATGCTGAGAAGTGCGCCCTATTCCTTAAGGGTTTGGAGCGTGCAAGGGCATTGAGAGATGAGGAGCAGGCTCGCAAGCGTGAAGTCAAAAGGCAGAAGTTCGTGGCTTCGAGGCTTGAGCTTGGTGGAGGGAAGCTGCTTGATGCTAGCGATGAGTTTTTTGATGCTGCCGATGCGTGGGACGCCCTCAAGGCTAAGGGCGTTATGACGCTGGCACGCTCACGCTTTGTCTTTCGTCACGGCTTGTCCAGAGCCGAACTGAAAGCCAAGTATTACGGCTATCTACAGCAAGCCCTCTACCGTGAGCGGGGCGAACTCGTGCAGCCTGTATGGTACGAAGAGCACGAACGCATCTTAGACTGGTTGATGTGTAACGAGGGGCAGGGGCTACTGCTCTCAGGTGCAACGGGCGTGGGGAAGAGTCTTATTTGCGAGGGCGTTCTGTATCCACTATTGCGTGAGCTTACGGCTCAAGTTCCGCTGTATAGTAGGGCAGTGGACTTGCCTCAGCTCTTCGATGAACTGGGCGTCTCGGCTCGTCGCATGGGTACACGGATATTTATTATTGATGATGTGGGTACAGAGGATATGGCATGGACGAAAGACAGTTGTGGGCAACGTATGTTTTTGGTAAATAATATCTTGGATATAGCCGAGAAGCATGGTTCGCTGGTGATTATGACGACGAACTTAAATCGGGAAGAACTTATTCAGCGTTATGGAGCGCGCACGAATAGTCGGCGCAAGCTGATGCGTGCGATAGGTTTTGCCTTCACCCAAGACCTCCGCCACGCCTAAGCCCCCCCATGCAAGGGAAAAAGGGCGCGTTATTTTTGCTTGAATTTGTGTATCTTTGTTGTGACCATTACTCATACTAGGTGATGGAGACTAAATTAAATAAGAAATAAGTAGCAATATTATGGACGATCCACTCCCTCCGAGTACATTAAGAGGTACTTTCAATATTGCCCCTCAGCTTATGATGATGCTTTGAGCCTGACGCTTCCTGCGTTGAAGAATAGTAATCTATATTGGCTATCGTCGTCAGTGTCGCTTGTGGGGTTTAGCTATGTTTTATACAGAAATGACGCAATTAGACGCCCTACAAAAGCGATAAATGAGAACTTATTTGAGTTTAGAAGCTGGTCTTAGCCAGCTTGAACAGTATACTCCTAAATGCTGGATAAACATTGAATTCCCCGATGAAGATGATTTGCACTTCCTAACCGAAGACCTAGGAGTGCCAAGCGAATTCTTAGCGGATATTGCTGACGTGGACGAACGCCCACGCACAGAGAAAGAAGATGATTGGCAGCTTACAATCCTGCGTATACCGTTGGAGAGCAACATACAAGGCTTACCCTATATGACTGTCCCTGTGGGGGTCATCACAGGTAAGGAGACGACGATAACCGTTTGTTATCGCAAGAGTCAGTTAATCCCTGACTTTATTAGCCATATCAGACGAAAAAGCATCAGCATCACCTCTCAAGCCGATTTTATTACACGCATGATTTATTCTTCGGCTGTATGGTTCCTCAAATACTTGAAACTGATTTATCTAGAAATCAATAGAGCAGAGAAGGAACTCGAAGAAAGCGTTCGTAATGAAGACTTGATGCGCATCATGCGCTTGCAGAAATCTTTGGTTTATTTTAGTACGAGCATTCGAGGTAATGAGGCTATGCTTGGTCGCCTGCGTACTGCTACACGAGCAGGAGAGATTGACCCCGACCTCGTTGAGGATGTGAGCATCGAGCTCAGACAGGCTTACAATACAATCAATATCTATACCGATATATGCAATAGTACGATGGACGCCTTGGGGAGCATCATCTCCAACAATGTGAATACCATCATGAAGCGCATGACAAGCCTTCAAATAGTATTGACAATACCGACGATGATAGCGAGCTTCTATGGTATGAACGTAGATGTATATATAGCTGAGTGGCATTATTCGTTTATAGCGATTATGATTATCTCGGTTATCATCTCGGCCATTGCCTTCGTACTATTTAAGCGTATTAAGTGGTTCTAGTAATAGTAAAAACGCATTAACTTTATAATATGAGTACAATACAGCAACGTTTAGCAGACCTTCGTAAGGTTATGCTACAAGAGGGTATTTCAGCTTACATTATTCCCTCATCGGATGCGCATCTCAGTGAATACACACCCGAACATTGGAAAGGTCGTACCTGGATAAGTGGTTTTACTGGTTCGGCAGGTACGGTCGTTGTTACCTTGGAGCGTGCTGCTCTATGGACAGATGGTCGCTACTTCCTTCAAGCAGGTACAGAGCTTGAGGGTAGCACGATTGAACTCATGAAGATGGGGCTTTTGGACACCCCTTCAATAGAAACATTCCTAGGCGAAGTGCTTCCTAGCGGTAGCGTCGTCGCTGCCGATGGTGCTTGTTTGCCTTATGCCGATGCTGTAGACATCGCAGGTAAACTCTCTGTCTACGGCATCTCGTTCCGCTTGGATACGGATTTATTTACTAAGGTCTGGACGGACCGCCCAGAGGTGCCTCGTCATGAGATATTCTCGCAACCAAGTGAATACAGCGGTCAGACAGCAGCAGATAGAATAGCCCTTGTAAATGCGCGCCTTAAGAGTAAGGGAGCTAATGCTACCATCATCACGATGCTCTGTGAGCTTGCATGGGTATTCAATATCAGAGGTTACGATGTAGAGTATAACCCAGTAGCCGTTGGCTTTGGCTTTATCAGCGACAAGCAGAATATCCTCTTCATGGACTCTACGAAGGTGCCTAGTGAAGTCAGCGCAGAGCTCGCACGCAATGGCGTAGAAGTGCGTCCTTACGAGGCTATTGATAGCTTCATCGCAGGCTTGGGTGCTGATGTTCGTCTTTATGTCGATGAGAAGCGCATCACGCACAGACTATACAGTGCTATCCCAGCGCATTGCGCTAAGATACAAGGTGTCTCCATCTTGACTATGCTCAAGGCGGTTAAGACGCCTGTCGAGCTTGCATGCCTCAGGAAGGCTATGCAGCGTGATGGGGTTTCATTGACACGCTTCTTCAAGTGGCTTGAGGCGTATATCCAAGCGGGTAATACCATTAGCGAGTACGAATTAGGCCTTAAGCTTACAGAGTTCAGAGCTCAGGGGGATAAGTTCTATGGCGATAGCTTCGGCACAATTGCAGGCTTCCAAGACCATGGCGCTATTATCCACTATAAGGCTATGCCTGAGACGAGCAATATCATCAAGGCAGAGGGTACGCTTCTTCTAGATAGTGGCGGTCAGTACAAGGACGGCACGACAGACATTACCCGTTGCATCGCTCTTGGCGTGCCTTCAGAGCAGTTTAAGCGTGATTATACGCTTGTGCTCAAGGGACATATCGCCATCGCTACGGCTGTTTATCCCGAAGGAACAAGAGGTAGCCAGCTTGATATCCTCGCGCGTAAAGCTCTATGGGACAATGGACTTAATTATGCTCATGGTACAGGGCATGGTGTAGGCTTCTTCCTCAATGTACACGAAGGACCTCAGAATATCCGTACAGAAATCAATCCTACTACACTAGAGGTAGGTATGATTACAAGTAACGAACCGGGGCTATATCGCTCAGGTGAGTATGGTATTCGCATCGAGAACTTGATTGTAACCGAAGAGCGTGAGACGACTCCTTTCGGTCGTTTCCTTGGCTTTGAGACGGTTACACTCTGTTACTTTGATAATAGACTTGTAGATAAGACTTTGCTCACTGAGGCAGAGCTAGCGTGGTACAATGCTTATCAAGCAAGAGTCTACGAACAGCTTAGCCCAAGCCTCAACGAAGAGGAAAAGGCATGGTTAAAGAACAAAACAACAGCATTATAAGAAACAGATTATTTTAGATAATGGCATATATTCAAGAGGTTAGAGGGATTAACCCACAGTGGGGTGAGAATTGTTTTCTCGCTGTCAATGCGACAATCGTTGGCGATGTAGTTATGGGCGATGGTTGTAGTGTATGGTTCAATGCAGTCCTTCGTGGTGATGTGAATAGCATTCGCATCGGCAACAATGTAAATATTCAAGATGGCAGTATCCTGCACACACTATATCAGAAGAGTACGATTGAAATCGGCGATAATGTGAGCATCGGTCATAATGTAGTCCTTCACGGCTGTAAGGTAAGAGACTTGGCCTTGGTGGGCATGAGCTCTACTGTAATGGATGATGCCGTCGTCGGTGAAGGTGCTATTGTGGCTGCTGGTAGCGTAGTACTCGCTAAGACAGAGATTGGCCCTTATGAACTTTGGGCTGGTGTACCTGCTAAATTTATTAAGAAGGTTTCTCCCGAACAGAGTAGAGAACTCAATGAGCGTATAGCCAATAATTACCAAATGTACGCTTCTTGGTTCGGTCCTCAAGAGAACTAATTTCTAGTCGTTACGTAATAAGGGCTGGTGTCAAAGTATTCATTTGGCGCAGCCCTTATTAACATAAAATGAGCGTGCTTGTAAGGCCTTATATAACCCTAGCCCCTCATACTCAATCACAGCACTCAAACTAATTCCATATTTTTATGAAGACCAAAATTTTAACGCTTATCTTGTTATTATTCCTTGCGGTACAACCGACCTATGCGATGCATATCATGGAGGGTTATCTACCTTTAGGCTGGTGTGTCTTTTGGTATCTTGTCTCAATCCCTTTTGTCATCCTTAGCTATAAGCACATACAAGGGCTAATCAAGGTAAACCCAAGAGAGCGCATATCTTTTGCTCTGAATGCCGCTTTTGTATTCATTCTGTCAGCCCTCAAGTTACCCAGCGTAACGGGCTCAAGTAGCCACCTTACGGGGACAACGCTCGGCACCTTGACTATGGGCGTTATGTCTATGCCTCTTGTGGGCTTCATCGTATTGCTCTTCCAAGCCTTGCTATTGGCTCATGGAGGAATTAGTACATTAGGCGCTAATATCTTCAGTCTAGCGATAGCTGGTCCGCTCGTGGCTTATCTCGTGTATAATCTGCTGATGCGCCTTAAGCTTGGTCGTTCGGTAGCTATCTTTATGGCGGCTATGCTCGGCAGTTTGGCTACTTATGTAACGACTTCTATTCAGTTGGCTATTGTATTCCCTGATGCTGAGGGTGGTGTACTAGCTTCATTCATTAAGTTTGTTTCTATTTTTGCCGTGACTCAAGTGCCTCTTTCTATTGTGGAAGGCTTTATGACAGTCTTGGTTATGAACTTACTTGTTTCTTCTGAAGGAATGATTGAGCCTAAGCCTATAACGAAGATGAGAGCGTTGATGCTCTCGGCTTTGGCTCTTATCTGCGTGGCTATTCCTTTGGTTGGCGGTCTAATTGATTTTGGTTCGGGTACAGATAACCAAGCGGGAGAAGCCATTAGCATACTTAGTCCTCAGCATGAGATTAAAGTACTCTTCCAAGGCTTTGAACCAAGCGAATGGCTTGAACCCTTGCTCTTTGCCTTCCAAGTTTCTATCGGTATCGCCTTATTTACTTGGGCGATATATGCTTTGCGTTCTTATCTAAATAAGAAGCACTAAGCGCGACTTTGCATAACGCGGCACTCGCTGCGTTATTTTCGACATTCAGGCTCGGTCATTTATACGAGTAAACTCTCTTCGCCTTCAGTCTCAATGCCTTGCGATTACCACATTCTGCAAAGTCGCGTCAAATAACAAGATTGCATAATGTGGCACTCGCTGCGTTGCATTCAATTACAGATAAATCGATAGGGGCTACCGCACATTATGTGCGGTAGCCCCTAATCTTTGCGAAGTTTGTATTATCTCTAGTTTTTGTACTCTAGCTCTGGCATAGGCAAGTAATGTACTCTACGCTTTTCCCACTCCTGCTTCTTCGCTGGGTCTGTAACGAACCCACGGCGGAAGTCCATCGTGCGCTCTCCTCTGAAAGAGAGATAAACGCGTCTTAGGTGAGAAATCGTTTCGAGTGTAGGACTTTCTGTTTCTACCGAAGCTGCATCGTAGCGTCTGATAACGTCATTGACCGAGGCTAGTGCATCGCCGTCCATATTTCCTCGTACGATGAGTTCTGCCTTAATGAGTTGTAACTCCATATCATCAATAAGGACAATCGGGCTATATTTAGCTACTGATGTAGTGTAAAGGAACTTATCTTTACTCTCTAGAACGGGTAGCTTTTTCTTCTCAGCCATATTGCGCAGAGCATCTCTTAGATTAGGGTCTATCTGAGCGTCACGCAGATTAGGCACTCCGATAACGGTGTAGATACCATTAGTCGCTCCTTGCTCGCTGTAGTTAATAGTGTAAGCCTCTTTGTCCTTATAGACTTTGCTCCATAGGCTTGCCACCTCATCATACTTGCCTTCGTGTAGTTTGAGCTTGAGGATAAGACCATAAGCCTGACGTATAGCTTGCTCAGAGGTAATCACCCCTTTGGTTACCTTCTTAAAGTCTGCACTCTGAGCTTCCTTGAGAGCCTCGGTATAGCATTTGAGAGCTTCAGCTCGTAGTTCGCTATGGCTCTTCATCTGTCCAGAAATACGGATGCTCGCTTCTTTATTAACATCAGAAGAGAAGGTATTCGCCAGAAGGTGGTAGGAATAGCCGAGATAGAGGTTACCTATGAACTTGCCGTAAGCCTTGATGATAGCAGTCTTCTCGTCATCACCAGTAATCGCGGCTTGTACCTCAAGTATTTCTTGAGCTCTAGCCCTTAGGTTATGTAGCTTGTCCCACACACGGCTACTAGAGCTACCATTTATTTGTAGAATATCTAGCTTGAGCTCTCGGTAAAGCTGAATGTTACTTCTGGGAGTCTGAGATAACTCGTCAGTCATCGCTCCTAAAGCAAGGCTTGTTTCAGCATTAGCTTCTCCGACTAGTGTCTGTAGATAAGCCGTAAGAGGACCATTTTTGAGCTCAATGCCTGTAACTATCCCTTTATCCTTAGTAATAGTTACCATTCCGAGCATGCTAGGTTCATTGATTTGGTCTCGGCGCAGTGTATTCTGTGGAGTCTTAGCGTCATTAATCCACTTATCACAGCTAACGCAGAGTGTGGCTAGTGAGCAAGCAAGAAGAGAAGAGCTAACAAACTTCTTTATATTTAGTGTCATAATATCTTGAGTCTTAGGCGTGGTTAGAAGTTTAGTGAAAGAGTCGCTGTGAAGCTACGAGGTGTGGGCGCATTGTAAATATCGCGAGATAGATTGCCCATACCTCTAGATTGTCTTGTTCCGCCATTAGCTTCTATTTGAGGTTCTATACCTGAGTAGTTTGTCCAGAAAACGAGGTTCTGAGCACTCAACTGCAAGCGTCCTCCCTTGATAAATTTATGGCTTATCTTGCGCAATTCACTGCTGAAATCATAGCCAATAGTGAGAGAACTCAAGCGAATAAAGTCTGCACGCTCAATATAATTCGACCTTCCGGGAGCCGATACGAAAGCGAGTTGCTCAGCGATATTCTTATATTCTTCAGAGCCAACAGTTTGTGTTTTTAGTTGGTCTTTTAGGATTTCGACTTTCTTCAGATTGTCTCCCAGTTGAGCGATTAGGTAGTGTCCCATATTGTAGAGCGATGCTCCTACAGAATAGTTGAACTTAATGCCAAGGCTTAACTTCTTGTCAAATAGTTTCCAATCTGCACCGAAGGCTCCATTGAAGTCTGGGAAAGGCTTGCCGAGGTAGTGATCATCGCTGCTTTCTTTAGCTCCGATAAACTTGCCCTCCCTATCGTAATTAGCTCCAATAACCTTTTTTTGAACAAAGGCATAAGCAGGGTAACCCTCACGAATAACATTTGGTAGACTCTGTACGATTTCACCTCCTGTGCTTAGAACCTTATTCGCTTGATAGCTAGCTGTAGCAAAGAGGTTTAGTTCGCTCTTTTGGCTTTCGTAAGCCTTGATGTTGTAGCTTAGCTCAGCTCCCCAGCCATGCACCGAACCGATATTGCGAGGTTCATTGCCTATCCAACCATCTGAAGAGAGTAGAGGTGCATAGATAATAGCATCGCTTGTACGCTGATAGTAGGCTGTGAAGCTAATTTGCTGGCGTTTGCCATTCCAATCAATACCTGCTTCAAGCTCACGCATACGCTCAGGACGAATAGAGGTATTACCACGAGTTCCCGGTTTTAGGACAGGACCATAGGCTGAGAGACCGCTAAGAACGTAAGCCGTACGCGCGTCTGTAGGGTAGGGTAATCGTCCTGATTCCCCGTAGGCTGTGCGCACTTTGAATTGATTCCAGTTGTAGGACACGCTTAATGAAGGGTAGTAAATACTAGTGACATCAGCCCCGATTAGGTTGGAGGCATCACGGCGCAAGCCAAGGTTTACAAATAGCTTATTGTCATAATTGAGGAAGGCTTCTCCATATAGTCCCCACGTGCGTTGCTCGAAGTCACTCTCTCCTACTTCTTGCTTAGACCCTGCCGCAAGGTTGTCCACATCAGCAGAGAAAAAGCTACTATTGAGTGTGCTAACGGTTTCGTAGCGGCGTACAATCTGCGAAAGTACAGTACCGGTTAGTGTCCATTTATCGGCTAACTCAAACTTGCGGTATAGCTTCCAGTCCCAGTTGAGATTGAAGTTGCGTCTGTGTGAGACCTTCTTATCGCCTTGGTCGTTTGTTCCTAAAGTATAACCGTAAGGAAGTCTGTATATGCCCTTAACGAAGTTTACGTCTAGACCGAACTGTGTCTCTGCCTTAATCTGATAGGGGAGTGTATAACCTAGCTTTGCCGAAGCAATAAAGCGGTCATTATCATAAGTCCAGCTTTGGGCACGCCAAGTATCTTCGTCCACATAACCCCAAGGTTCTCTTGTGCGGATTAGGTTCCAAATGGCATCCATACGCCCCTGAGCCGTCTGAGGAATACTCATCGCCCCGTTAGTATATGAGGCTGAGAGGTTCGCAAAGAAACTGTCTTGTCTGAGGTCATAGGCTGCTCTGAAATTATAGCGTTTATCGCGATTACCCGGGATTATACCTGAGTCGTCCTTAGCATTGGCAGAGAAATAGATTTTATTTCCTGCACTAAAGCTCTTAGAGATATTGGCATATAGGTTTGTTTGTCTACCAGTTACGAAGAAGTTATTGACCGGGTCATTATTGACAAACTGATTGTACTGACGAGCTAATTGGCTGAAGCCTTCGGTGTACTTGACATTAGCTGTTAGTTTGCCATTGCCTGCATCTTGGCTACTCTGTCGCTTAGTCGTGATGACGATAACGCCATTAGCGGCTTCAGCTCCGTAAGAGGCTGCGGCGGCAGGACCTTTGATAATGTCTATTGTTGCAATGTCTTCGAGCTGTAAGTCCGTCAAACTGCTCATTGCATCTTGAGCGTTATTGATGTCCGAGGTATGTGTGTTGTTGTAGCGAACACCATCAACGTAGATAATAGGGTCTCTCTCCAAACTAAGAGTTGCACCACTGCGCATATTGAAGCGAATAGGCATACCTACTTTACCATTAGTTTGGAACATTTGCACACCGCTAATGCGTCCATCAAGAAGTTCGTTTAAGCTATTGCCATTACCTTCTTGCATCAGCTTAGATACATTTACGCTTGCGACGTCAGCACCGATAGCTTTGCGATTTCGCGCACTCGCGATACTTGCTGTTACCGTAACTTCATTGAGCTGTTTGTAACCCGATAGCAGAATGTTAGGTTGCTGGCGTAATGTCTGACCCGTAAGGCGGATTGCCTTGTAACCCACATAGGATATTTGAATTGTATCATTGGGCTGCGCTTGCAGGGCAAATGCTCCCTTGCTATCTGTAAGGGCATACTTGTTATTACTTAAGTTTTGAAGCGTTGCTCCGATGAGCAGTTCACCTGTTTCCTTATCTATAACCTTCCCTTTGACTACATTCTGTTGAGCAACGAGGCTTGTTGTCATCAATGGAAGAGCACAGATACAGAGCGTTCTAAGTGCGTAATTATTTATCATTGCATTAATAGTAAAAATACAATGCAAAATTAAAATTAAGGCCAAGCGTGTGCAATCACTAATAATAGGTATTTCTGGCATAGAAGTGAGGCGCTTGTACCTAATTTAAGTAACTGAAGCTCGTGTATAATACACTACTTGCTTAAGCTGTTTTCTCCGAACTAAATTGAGTGAGTAAACGTATCAATACTTACATGTAAACACTTTCGTAAGTACGTGTACTTATTTCAGTGAGTACGTCGTACTCATTTATGTAAGTGCGCGTACTCAAAGTTGTAAGTACGTAGTACTTTCTGGAGACTTCAGCCGTAGTTTGTGCAGACTACACGTGTAGTCTCTTCAAACTTCAGCCGTAGTCTGTACAGACTTAGCTGTGGTTTTGAAAATAGGAAACGTAAGTTTTGCTTTTATTATGCTGATATAAAGAGACCGCCCGACGGCCTCTAAAAGGACAAGTAAAACATGTTCTTTTGTGGGGCTTTGCAGAATGCGGTAATCGCAAGGCATTGAGAATGAGGGCGCAGGGAGTTTACTTATGTAAATGACCAAACCTGAATGTCGAAAATAACGCAGCGAGTGCCGCGTTATGCAATGCTCTCATGAAAAAGAGGGGCTGTGCCAAACTAATTGACACAGCCCCTACTATTAGGAGTTTATGATATTTCGCTTAGTCCTTAAGCTTAGCTGAAATGAACTCTCTGTTTAGACGAGCGATGTTGCTCACAGAGATATTCTTAGGACATTCTACTTCACAAGCACGAGTGTTTGTACAGTTACCGAAGCCTAGTTCGTCCATCTTAGCGACCATAGCCTTAGCACGGCGAGCAGCTTCAACACGACCTTGTGGAAGAAGAGCAAGCTGGCTAACCTTAGCCGATACGAAAAGCATAGCCGAACCATTCTTACAAGCGGCAGCACAAGCACCACAACCGATACATGCAGCAGCATCCATAGCCATATCAGCATCAGCCTTTGGAATTGGAATTGCATTCGCATCAGGTACACCACCAGTATTTACAGATACGAAACCACCAGCCTGGATAATCTTATCGTAAGCCGAACGGTCTACCATAAGGTCACGAATGATAGGGAAACCTGCTGAACGCCATGGCTCTACTGTAATAGTATCGCCATCATTGAAGCGACGCATGTGGAGCTGACAAGTAGTGATACCGGTGTCAGGTCCGTGTGGGTGTCCATTGATGTATAGAGAACACATACCGCAAATACCTTCACGGCAGTCGTGGTCAAATACTACTGGTTCCTTATGCTCACGTACAAGACGCTCGTTAAGGATGTCAAGCATCTCTAGGAAAGAGCTACCTTGAGAGATGTTTTGTAGTTCGTAGGTTTCGAACGCCCCCTGAGACTGTGCGTCACGTTGGCGCCAAACCTTTACCTTGATGTTGATATTCTTATCTTCAACCTTGATATTATTGCTCATTGTTTTAGTGCCTTTGAGGGTTAGTTCTTATAGTTACGTTGCTGACGAACGATGAACTCATAAGTGAGGTCTTCCTTATGCATCACTGGTTCTGCTTCTTCGCCTTGATATTCCCAACAAGAAACGTAAGCGAACTGGTCATCGTGACGAAGAGCTTCACCTTCTTCTGTTTGGTGTTCTAGACGGAAGTGACCACCGCAACTTTCTTGACGGTCAAGAGCGTCGCGAGCCATAAGGTTACCAATCTCAATAAAGTCTGCAAGACGGAGCGCCTTCTCAAGCTCAACGTTAAGATTGTCAGCCTTACCAGGGATGAATACATCACTCCAGAACTCCTTCTTAAGTTCCTTAATTTGTTCAATAGCCTTCTTAAGACCAGCTTCGTCACGACCCATACCTACGAAGTCCCACATGATGTGACCGAGTTTCTTGTGTAAGCTGTCTACGCTCTTCTGTCCTTGGATGCTCATGAGGCGGTTGATGCGGTCATTAACATCTTGCTCAGCCTTTTCGAACTCAGGAAGGTCAGTGCTGAAGCGTGGCACCTGAATTTGGTCTGCAAGGTAGTTCTGTATCGTGTAAGGAAGTACGAAGTAACCATCAGCAAGACCCTGCATGAGAGCAGAAGCACCAAGACGATTAGCACCGTGGTCAGAGAAGTTAGCTTCACCGATAGCGAAGAGACCTGGAATGCTTGTCTGCAATTCGTAGTCAACCCAGATACCACCCATTGTATAGTGGATAGCAGGATAAATCTGCATAGGTGTCTCGTAAGGGTTGTCGTTAGTAATCTTCTCGTACATCTGGAAGAGGTTACCATAACGAGCTTCTACAACTTCCTTACCTAGACGCTTGATTGCACTAGAGAAGTCAAGGAATACTGCAAGACCTGTGTGATTAACACCGAAACCAGCATCACAACGCTCCTTAGCAGCACGGCTAGCTACGTCACGAGGTACGAGGTTACCGAAGGCTGGATAACGACGCTCTAGATAGTAGTCGCGGTCTTCTTCCTTGATATCGGTAGGCTTGATTTCTCCGTGCTGGAGCTTCTTAGCATCTTCGATATTCTTAGGTACCCAAATACGTCCGTCGTTACGAAGAGACTCAGACATCAGTGTAAGCTTAGACTGGAACTCACCGTGTACAGGGATACATGTTGGGTGAATCTGTGCCATACATGGGTTAGCGAAGTAAGCACCCTTCTTATAAGCCTGAATAGCAGCTGAGCCATTAGAAGCCATTGCATTCGTTGAGAGGAAGAAGGCGTTACCATAACCACCAGTACCGATAACTACTGCGTGTGCAGAGAAACGCTCAATCTTACCTGTAACGAGGTTACGAGCGATGATACCTCTTGCACGACCATCGATGATAACGAGGTCAAGCATTTCGTAACGAGTGTAGAGCTTAACAGAACCCTTGCCTACCTGACGGCTAAGAGCTGAGTAAGCACCAAGAAGAAGCTGCTGACCGGTCTGACCGCGAGCATAGAATGTACGGGATACCTGAGCACCACCGAATGAACGGTTGTCAAGTAGACCGCCGTATTCGCGAGCAAAAGGCACACCCTGAGCTACGCACTGGTCGATGATAGAGTTAGCTACTTCAGCTAGACGATATACGTTAGCTTCGCGAGCACGGTAGTCACCACCCTTAATCGTGTCGTAGAAAAGACGATAAACGCTATCGCCATCGTTTTGGTAGTTCTTAGCTGCATTGATACCTCCTTGTGCTGCGATAGAGTGCGCACGGCGAGGAGAGTCTTGGATACAGAAGTTAAGAACATTGAATCCCATTTCACCAAGAGAAGCTGCTGCAGATGCTCCAGCAAGACCTGTACCCACAACGATAACGTCTAGACGACGCTTGTTCGCAGGGTTTACTAGCTTTTGGTGATTCTTATAGTTTGTCCATTTCTCAGCGAGTGGACCTTGTGGTATCTTAGAATTGATTTGAGCCATAACTTAATGTCTATTTAAGCTGATTGTTCTACTTAAGGCATAGGTACTACACCGAGTGTAGCTAGGTAGTAATAGATAATCACTACAGCGAAGCCAAGGACAATAACGGTAGAGTAGATTACCGAGATGTTTTCTAGGCGCTTAAGCCAAATCGTATTGTTCCATCCGATTGTATGTAGTGCGCTCCAAAATCCGTGTGTTAGGTGGAACCATAGTGCGCATAGCCATACAAGGTAAAGTACTAGGTTGATTGGGTTTGCGAAAGTGTAGCGAATCAATCCAGCACCATCAGTAGGACCACTAACGCCTTCGATGCCGAGGTCATGCTGACCGATGATTTCAGCAAGCTGCATCTTGCTCCAGAAATGGAACATGTGCAAGCCTAGACCTACAACGACGATGATACCAAGTACCATCATATTCTGTGAAGCCCACTCTACACCCTGAGGACGGTTAGGCACAGCATAGCGGTCGTTACCACGAGCCTTGCGGTTCTGATAACTAAGGATAAATGCGTACACGATGTGTACAATAAATAGTGCCGCTAGACCAACAGTAGCAACAAGTGCATACCAGTTTGCTCCGAGGAACTCACATACCATATTGTAGGCTTCTCCAGAGAAGAGCGCTACCATGTTCATTGACATGTGGAATGTCAGAAAGAGAATAAGCGCAAGACCTGAAATACTCATAACAAGCTTACGCCCAATCGATGATTTAATTAACCACGACATACATTTATTAATTTAGTTTATTTAATTAGCAAACTATCTAAGTGCTACCAACTCCGTAGTTATCAGAGTTGTCGTGCAATTACGATGCAAAGATATAATATTTACTCCGACTAAGTACTATTTATTGAGGAAAAAAATACGAATTTGGCGGATTTATATACCTATATATGGGTATGTCCGTCGTAATATCTCGATATTGGTCTGGATTTATTGATAAAGTTGAGACCGCTGGGCGGTCTCCCAAAGGACAAGTAAAACTTGTCCTTTGGTGGGGCTTTGCAGAATGCGGTAATCGCAAGGCATTGAGATTGAAGGCGCAGGGAGTTTACTCATGTAAATGACCAAGCCTGAATATCGAAAATAACGCAGTGAGTGCCGTATTATGCAATGGTCTCAAGTTAGGCTTTAATTTAATGCTTCTAGAGTGCTATTTAGAGGCTTATATGATGACAATATGTAGCATGTTTCCTGCTTTTTTTGTAAGTTTGCGCTAAATAGATGACTAATAGATGTAATGGCAATATACAAATCTGTTAAACGTTTAAGTTTACTTGTTGCTTGTGCTGCTTTTTCTTTATGGCAAGCACCTTTGAAGGCACAAGTACAGCGTTACAATGCTACTGGGGAGAATAATTACGGTATAGTCTACACACTACCTAAGACTAAGTATGAATTTGTAATCACAACGAAGCAATGTGTCTTCACTCCGGGAGAATTGTCTGCTTGGGGTAGTAAGTACTTGGGTAAGGATGTCGAGGTAAAATCTTGGCAAACATCTGAAATCCTAGATGCTAAGATTAGAGTAGTGGGCGTGCCCAATACAGAAAAGCAATATCTTGTTGCCTTTGATAAGAAAACCATTGCGCCTTTTGTCAACTTGGCTCCCGGTGGTGTCCTATACAGCATAAATGGTAAAAATCTACCTGCTCAGCAAGTTGAAGAGAGTCTACCTACTTATGCTAAGCCTAACCGAGCATTACCATCATTCCCAAAAGAATATAGTTTAGCAATCACTCAGGCTAAGCGTGCTGAAATTGCTTCGACTTACCTCTATGATATTCGTGAAAATCTGATGAATATCGTATCTGGTGAAGTTGACCAGATGCCTAAGGACGGTGAGAGTATGCGCTTAATCTTAGATAAACTCAGAGGCGAGGAGCAACGGACGCTCCGTCTATTTGAAGGCGATACGACGATGACGGCACAGCGTTATACTCTATCTATCGAGCCTAAGGCAGAGGATATGGAACAGCCTTTGGCTTATTTGAGCCCTACAAGTGGCTTCTCAGAAACCAAGACGACACAAGATGCTAAGCCCATTACTCTGCGCATTAAGATTGTAGAGCGTAGCCCAGAGCTTGACCCTAAGGAGCTAGCGCGTAGGGAGAAGAGTGAAGGGATTGTGTACAATCTACCCGGCATAGCAGAGGTTAGCTTAGTCTATGACGGTAAGGAGCTAGCCAAAGAACGCTTACCGATAACTCAGGTAGGAACTATCCAAACGATGAGTAAGAAGATGTTCAATATTAAAGAAGCAGGAACGACGGCTATTTACTTTGATTTGAACTCAGGGGCACTCAATCGTGTAACGACAGAATAATATTAATCCAAAAATAAAGTAACTATGTTTAAGAACCATCCTAAAGGACTGTTGGCCGCTTCGCTCTCCAATATGGGAGAACGCTTCGGCTTCTACATCATGATGGCAATCCTAACGCTCTTTATCTCGGCTAAATTTGGTTTATCCAAGGAGACAACGGGTTACATCTACTCAGCATTCTATGCTTCTATCTATCTACTAGCATTGGTAGGAGGTGTGATTGCCGACCGCACAAAAAACTATAAGGGGACTATCATCGGTGGTCTTGTAGTCATGGCTCTTGGTTATTTGCTTATAGCTATTCCTACTCCTACTGTAGTGGAGAACATTACGCCTTATCTCGCACTTACTTGCGTTGGTCTTGGTGTAATTGCTTTTGGTAATGGTCTATTCAAGGGTAATCTACAAGCTCTTATCGCTCAGATGTATGATGACCCTAAGTACTCGAAGATGCGTGATGCAGGGTTCCAAATCTTCTATATGTTTATTAATATAGGAGCTATCTTCGCACCTTTCATCGCTGTAGGTATCCGTAACTGGTGGCTAAAGGTTAATGGTTTCGACTATAATGCTGACCTTCCTGAGCTTTGTCATCAATACCTCAAGTCTGGCGATGCTATGCCACAGCAGGCTTTAGCTAATCTGCAAGATTTGTCTCAGAAAGTGTCTATCGGCGGACAGCAGTTTGCCGATACTAAGGCTTTCGTATCCTCTTATCTTGGAGTGTTCAGTGAAGGTTTCCACTATGCTTTCGCAGCTGCTATCATTATGATTGTGGTTTCTACGATTATCTTCCTTGTGAATAAGTCTTACTTCCCTAATGCGAATAAGACTGTGGCTCCTACTCAGGCAGAAGATAAGCCAAGCGCACAGGAAATCAAGATGAGCGCACAAGAAATCAGACAACGTATTTACGCTCTCTTTGCGGTATTTGCTGTGGTTATTTTCTTCTGGATGTCTTTCCACCAGAATGGCTACTCACTCACATACTTCGCTAAGGACTACGTGAATTTGTCTACGATTAAGATTGATTTAGGCTTTACGGTAATTAAGGGAGCAGAGATTTTCCAAGCTGTTAATCCTCTGTTTGTCGTATTGCTAACGCCTATTGTTATGAGCATTTTCGGTAGTCTGGCTAAGAAAGGTAAAGAACCTTCTGCACCACGTAAGATTGCAATCGGTATGGGTATCGCAGCTCTAGCTTATGTATTCCTTATGGTTTGTTCGGTAGGACTTCCAGGTAAGGATGCTCTTGCGGCTATGGACGAGTCATCTAAGGAGGCTATGCGTATTACGCCATTCGTAATGATTGGTATGTACTTTATCTTGACTCTTGCCGAACTCTTTATCTCTCCTCTAGGTCTATCATTTGTATCTAAGGTTGCACCTCCACACTTGCAGGGGGTTATGCAGGGATGCTGGTTAGCGGCTACTGCTCTAGGTAATTCACTTCTCTTCATCGGAGGTATTCTCTATACTAGTCTTCCTCTTTGGGCTTGCTGGTGCTTCTTCGTTGTCGCTTGTTGTGTTTCGATGATTACTATGCTTGCTATGGTTAAATGGCTAGAAAAGGTTGCTAAGTAATAGGCAATCATTGGTAACAATAATCTGTAATATGCAAGATAAGTTAGATTTAGCGATGATGTTTGCTTCGCTCTCTTAATCCTCTGCATCTTACAGAAACTAGAAAAAGGGCTGTGTCAAAACTTGATTTTGATACAGCCCTATATTATGAAACAATAAAAGTAGATGTTTATAAAAGATATTTTATCTGTTGGTTTCGGTAGCTTTCTAGGCGGAGTCCTGCGCTATGGCGTGGGTTTGCTGATGCTAAGTTTATCTTTAGATACATTGTGGGGAACGCTTGCCGTGAATATATTAGGATGCTTCCTAATAGGATTTTTTACGAAGAGCTTAGCGAGTGGTTCCTCGTGGGCTCTATTTGCTATGGTTGGCTTTTGCGGAGGCTTTACGACATTCTCAACTTTCTCTAAGGAAGTTCTGTCTTTGCTGTCTTCGGCTCAATATCTGTGGGCAGGCATTTATATTCTTCTTAGTTTGCTGCTAGGGCTTGGGGCAGTCCTTTTAGGCTTTTATGTGGGAACCTCACTATAAATAGTCTGTGGTGTTCTGATAGGATTGCTATCCAAATCTAGAATTAGAGGTGGAACAAAACTAAAATGTAAGGGAGAAAAGTTTTTAAGTGTATGTATTTTCTGCAGACTACACGTGTAGTCTGTACAAACTTCAGCTGTAGTCTGCACAAACTACACGTGTAGTTTCCAAAAAGTACGCGTAAGTATAGAAGTAAATACGCGTATTTATTGAAGTATTTACACGTAAGTATTTATGTGTTTACACGTACTTGCTTCTCTTTGGGAGACCGTGCAAAGGTCTCTTAATAAGCGCATAAAAAATCCCCCTTCTCTTCAGCTGTGAGAGAAGGGGGATTACTATTTAAATTATATCTGCTCAAATTACTTCAGCCCTAATTGCTTGAGAAGCTCTCGTACAGCTGCTGCCAGCTGACTGTCTTCACCTTTAAGAGCCTGCTCTGGCTTAAGCTCTACCTGCACATCAGGCTTAAGCTCAAGGTTCTCAAGGTACTTACCGTCCTTAGTGCGGTAGCCAACGGCAGGAATACCATAGACTAGGCTAGGGTCTTGTAGCGTAACCCAGTTTACACTGGTCATTGTACCCGGTACAGGCATACCTACGACCTTACCAATACCCTGTGTCTGATAAACCCAAGGTGTGCCGTGAGCATTAGAGTAATCATTCTCATTCACCAGCATAATCGAAGGATGGTTCCATCTGCGGCTAGGCATTTCGCAGTAATCTTCTCCGCGTACCTCTTGCTCAAGATACTTCTTCCCGGTAAAGAATACTTCGATGTCTTCGTGCAAACGTCCACCGCCATTATTGCGGATGTCAATGACAATACCCTTACGGTCATAGTAGCGACCCATAATTTCGCTATATATATTGCGGAATGAGTCATCGCCCATAGATGGGATATGTACGTAACCGAGCTGACCATTAGAGAGCTTATCTACCATTTCGGCACGTTGCTTAACCCAACGAGCTTCGAGGAGGTCAGCTTCACGCCCCATACTGATAGGCTTGATGCGTTCTGAAATCTCCTTGCCTTCGGAGGTGTAGGTTACGAGCGTAGTCTTACCTGCAAGACCAGCTAGCAAATGATGATAGTCTTTGCCGGCAAGGATTTTTTCGCCATTGATAGCCGTAATCACATCGCCCTTGCGTAGTTTGCTTGTAGAGCTGTCAAAAGGACCACCGCTGATAACTTCGGTAACAAGGAGTCCGTCTTTACCCGTTTGGTCATTGTAGAAAAGACCTAAACTTGCTGTCGGTTCGCTTGCTACAGCGTGTGAGCGATAACGACCTCCAGTATGAGATACGTTGAGCTCTCCTAGTAATTCGCTAAGAAACTCAGCGAAGTCGTAGTTATTGCTGATATAAGGGAGATAGCGACGATAATAGTCTGTTAGATTAGTCCAATTAACGCCGTGCATATTCTTGTTGTAGAAGCGTAGAGCTTCTTCGCGTACAACTTCATTATACATAGCTTCACGCTCAGCGAGTGGGCTGTACTTCATCTCAGCAGAGAATGATAGTGGCTTAAAGCTCTCTGCCTTGGTATCGAACTTGTAGCATGAACTACCCACGACGAAGATATTATCGCCCTTAGCATCACTAACTAGGCTAGGGGAAGAACTATTTGTTTTATTGATTTGCTTGACAGTCTTCTTCTTCAAATCAACGCTCCACAAATCATGCTGACCTTCGTAAGCAGCAAAGTAATAGAGCTTCTTGCCGTCAGGACTGAGGATAGAGGAACTAATATCTGCAGAGTTAGGAGTTAGGCGAATGATGCGGTCTTCGATGTTGTCCCATTCGATTTTAATAGCCTTACTCTTAGTGTCTGTACTATCCTTCTTGCTCGTGTTCTTCGTGTTGCTCTTCTTGCTTGCGCTAGCTTCGTTAGTTTTCTGTTCCTTAGCTTTAGCCTCAGCAAGTTCAACCTCTTCTTCAGTCATGCGATGTTTCTCAAGTGCAGCTCTATTCATGAAGACCATCATGACGTCAGAGAGTGAACCCCAAGAAGCGTGATTGCGCATACCATATCTATCAGTAGTAAATATGAGGGCATTGCCATCATGTGACCAACGAGGGCTATGTGAGAAGTATCCGCTATTGGTGATGTTGTGGACTTCGCCTCCGTCTTTGCTTACTATGCCAATATCGCTATAAGGCGCGTGTCTGCGTGCCACATATTCGAAGGCTATCCACTTACTATCAGGAGACCACTGATACACAAGTCCGCCAGCGAATGTCGTTAGGTTAGGAACATCTACGATTACGCGTACACTCTTGTCTGCTACATTATATACAGCTAGCTTCTTGCGGTCTAGCACAAAGGCAATTTCCTTACCATCTGGCGAGTACTGAGGGTGACTCTTTTCGCCCTTATGACTAGGAATTAGGAGCTCTTCTTTGATAGCAAGTGCATTCGCAAAGTTAGGGTCTTCCTTAGAAGCCATCGTAGCTTTGTAGAGGTCCCACTTCTGATTGCGACGACTAGCATATACGAGTTCTTTACCGTTGGAAGAGAATGTTACCCCTTGTTCGGCTGCTGGCGTATTGGTAATGCGCTTGGTCGTAGTATAGTCCGAACTAGTTACAAAGACCTCACCTCTCTGAGTAAATGCAAACTGCTTGCCACTAGGGTCAATAGCAACGGAATTCATGCCCGAGCGGAAGTTTAGCTTGAGCATGTCGGGTTCGTTATTGTCGTGGACAATGCTCACTTTTAACTTATTGGGCTTGCCCTTCGCATTGAGGGTGTAAAGCTCGCCAGCATAACCGAAGGCCATAGTTCCGTTCTTGCTGATGCTCAGGAAGCGTACGGGTTCACCTTTAAAGCTGGTTAGGGCTTTGACATTGTTTCCATTAAGGTCAGCTTGGTACACATTCATCGAATGCCCTTCGCGTTCGCTAAGAAAGTAGATGCTCTTCCCATCAGAACTATATACAGGATTTCTGTCTTCGCCATCATGCTTAATCACAAAGCGGTATGTACCTGTCTTAAGATCATACTCAAGAATGTCACGAGTTACAGATGAAGTATGATGTTTGCGCCACTCATTCTCGTAACCTTTGACATTCTGATAAAGAATTTTTGTGCCGTCATTGCTTGGTACAGCCCATTCGGCAGGCATACCCATTATTCTCTCAGGTCTTCCGCCTTTAGTTGATACACGATATAGCTCTGTGAATACTGATGCAGGGTATAGTGTGCTCTTAGCATCGTCTTGTATGTGCGCTTTGAAGTACACATACTTGCCATCGGGCGAGAACGAATAAGGTGTCTTAGCACCAGTATGCTGAGTAAGTAATTTCGCTTCGCCGCCGTCACTACTCATCATATATAGGTTCATGCCCATACCATTGCGGTCGCTAGCGAAGGCGATGTTTTTGCCGTCAGGGCTCCATACAGGCATATAGTCGTAAGCCGAATGAGTTGTAAGTCTTACGGCTTGCCCACCAGAACTACTTACCTTGTAAATATCACCTTTGTAACAGAATGCTATCTGTGTTCCATCGGGAGATATGCTCGGATATCTCATCCAAAGGGGATTATCTTCTGCCGCCAAAAGGCTGTTTGCTGTAAATGCTATGCTTAAGCATAGTAAAAGTTTATTCTTCATATACTTATCTATATCAAAGGATATTAGAAATTTTTCTTTTAATTAGACTGTGTAACACTCTTGTTTATAGGATAAGTCCTCCTATAAGCTCCGATACATCGGTCATATTGTTCTGTACAAGGTAATCTTCGATACCCGATGCAATCTTAGTCGTAATAGTAGGGTCTACGAAGTTATATGTTCCCACTTGTACGGCACTTGCACCTGCTAGAAGAAACTCTATCGCATCTTCGCACGAACTTATTCCCCCCATACCGATGATAGGGATAGAAACGACCTTAGCTGTTTGCCAAACCATACGCAAGGCAACTGGCTTAACCGCAGGTCCAGATAGTCCGCCCGTAACTGTCGATAGAATGGGCTTACGACTTTTCACATCAATAGCCATACCTAGAAGGGTGTTAATCATGGAGATAGAGTCTGCGCCTTCGGCCTCTACTGCGCGTGCTATCTCTGTAATGTCTGTAACATTAGGGGATAATTTGACAATGAGCGTTTTGGGATAAACCTTGCGCACTGCACGCACCACTTCGGCTGCTCCTGCACAAGTAACGCCAAAAGCCATACCGCCTTCCTTGACGTTCGGACATGAGATGTTTAGCTCTATCGCAGGGATTTTATCTAATTCAGCTATGCGCTCGGCAGTAGCCATATAATCTTCTACGGTCGAACCGCTAACATTGACAATCATGTGCGTGTCAATGTCTTTGATGCTTGGATAGATTTCTGAACAGAAGTATTCTACACCCTTATTCTGTAACCCAACGGCATTGAGCATACCACTAGGCGTCTCTGCCATACGTGGGTAAGGATTACCTTGACGAGGATTTAGCGTTGTCCCCTTAACTACAATGCCTCCGAGCTTAGATAAGTCAATGAAGTCTGAGTATTCTAGTCCATAGCCGTAAGTGCCAGACGCAGTCATAACGGGATTTTTGAGCGTAATGCCGCCTATTTGTATTGCCGTGTTTACCATTTGATTACTTTGCTATTAAAGACAGGTCCTTCTGTACATACACATACATTGCCATGCTCGTGTATGTCTTCTACGCAACATAAGCAAGCACCTATTCCGCAAGCCATCATATTCTCCATAGATACTTCGCAGTTGATACCACGTTGCTCGGCAAGGAGAGCGACAGACTTCATCATTGCTCTAGGTCCACAGGTATAGATAGAGTCGTAATCCTCCGTTTGGATACAAGGGTGATTGGTCACGAACCCTTGAACGCCAAGAGTACCATCATTAGTGGTTATATGAACTTGCCCAAGGGCTTCAAATTCGGGAAGTAGTAGAATGTATTCGGCACTACGACCTCCTAGGAGAATGTCGGGTTTTACCCCCTGCTCATTAAACTTGTGAGCTAGAGCGAGCATGGGAGCTATCCCCACACCGCCACCAACGAGTAGAGGGCGACGGCTATTCGTAGTATCGAATGTATTCCCCAATGGAAGAATGACGTCTAGGCTATCTCCTACCGCTAGTTCCGTAATGGCTCTAGTACCTCGCCCAACAGCTGCGATGAGTAGCCAAAGTTCGTTTGTTTCCTCGATGTAATGACAAACAGAGATTGGTCTGCGGAGTAATGTACGACCGCTAGGAGGAAGGATTTGAACGAACTGACCCGCTTGTAAGCGAGGGAGCGTTTTGCCCTCTTCACGAGGGCGCAGTTTCAAGAGATAGTTGTTAGCATTAAGAGCTTGATTGTAGCTAATGCGAAGAGTCTGTACTTCTTTCTGATTGGTCATAAAGCTATTATGTCTAGTTTTTATGAGTCTGCGTACATGTCAGAGATAGCTTGTGCGTAGTGCTTGTACACCACATTACGCTTAATCTTGAGAGTCGGCGTAAGTTCTCCATTTTCCATAGAGAAGGGCTCGGCTAAGATGGTAAAGCGTTTAATCATCTCGTAGTTGGCGATAGAAACTTGGGCTTGCTCGATATGAGCATGCAGAAGCCTGCGTACCTCATGGTCTTGGGCAAGTTCAGAGGTGCTACGTTCTGTATTTAATCCTCTAGCGAGGGCTTCTTTCTTGAGGATATCCCAGTTAGGAAAGATAAGAGCCGAAATAAATTTATAACCATCACCAATAACGGCTACTTGCTCAAAGATAGGGTCTAGCATAAGGAGTCCTTCTATCATTTGAGGCGCAACGTACTTACCATTAGCTGTTTTGAAGAGGTCTTTAATACGTTCTGTAAAATAGAGCGTTTTCCCTTCTAATCGACCTGCATCACCTGTGCGGAAATAGCCATCTTCCGTAAATGATTCTTTGTTGGCTTCGGGATTGTTGTAGTACTCTGTTATGATGGTAGGCCCCTTGAGCTGTATTTCGTTTGTTTCAGGGTCAATGCGTACTTGGACGTGGTCAAGGACTGTACCGACAGAGTTGATATCGAAATGTTTGTCGGGGTAGCAACAAACAGTAGCCGTGCTTTCGCTCAGCCCATAACCACAGCAAATAGGAATAGACACGCTCTGCAGGAAACGATTGATTTCGGGAGAGAGTGCAGCACCAGCTACGGGGAAGAATTTCCCACGTTGTATACCTAGAACCTTTTTTAGCTTGGCAAAGAGAGTTGCCTTATAGAGCTTGTATAGAAGTTTAAGATATAGAGGGGCTTGTTTGCCTTGATTTTTATAGTTTAGTCGATACTCTTCGCCGACCTTTATGGCGTGTCGCATAATCTTTTGAAGAGTAGGGGGCATGCTCTTGATTTTATCTTGGACACCGCCATAAACCTTTTCCCAGAAACGAGGAACGTTACACATCATCGTGGGGTGTATGTCCACGAGGGCTGTTTGTATGGTCTTAGGATTAGTAAGGATAGCTACTGTAGAGCCAATGAACAAGCAATAGTAAACCCAAATTTTCTCAAAGATATGGCTCTGAGGCAAGAAGCTCATGCTAACATCTTTGCTTGATAGATTGGTAAACAGGTCTGCATGAGTCTGTACCTGTATCATGAACTGCTTATGCTTGAGTGCTACTCCTTTGCTTCGTCCAGATGTGCCGGAGGTATAAATAATCACAGCTATATCATCAGGAAGAGCTTGTGATGAGCGTGTATTGGCGATATGCTCATGAGGTTTGGAGTCGCCTCTGCGGATAAATTCCTCGTATTTGAGTGATATGGTATCTTCGGGGTGGAGTAATACATTAGGCTCAAGTACAATAATACGACGGAGCAAGCCCGTGCGCTTCTGTACTTCCCAAGCATTATTATATTGATATTGTTCCCATACAAAAAGAACCTCAATACCCGCATCTCGCAGAATAAACTCTACTTGGTCAGGTGAACTCGTCGCATAGAGGGGCACAGAAATACCACGCACCATAAATAGACCAAGTTCGCTAGATAGGGCGTCAACGGAGTTTTGGGTATAGAACCCTACACGTTCTCCTTCTTTAATGTTTTCGGCTACAAGAGCTTTAGCTGCTAGTAGGCATCGTTCGGAAAACTCTTCACCATTTAGATTATACCAAGGACCATTATCTTTCTTTTGGTAGCGGATAATACGCTTAGAGCCAAATTTTTTGCGTAAGCGGTGGGGGTATTCAGCTAAGTGATATAGTTGTTTATTCATTGTATGGATAATTATCTACTTATCAAAGATACTATAATTAAGTCATTTTGAAGGAAAAGAGCTCAAAACAACGCCTGCTATTGAAGATTGGTGGAGGCATAGAAAATAAAATGGGCTGTGTCAGATAAACTTTGACACAGCCCATTACTCTTTCACGATTAAGAAATACTTAGCTTATTTCTTGCGACGTGCATTGATTACGTGGCGCACTTCTTCAAGTGTTTCCACTCTTTTTAGGCGAGTTGACTCTTCTTCAACGAAGAACTCTTCTGTTTCTTCTGGGCGAATGTAAGCAAGAGCTTCTCCCTTACGAACAGTAGCACCCTGAGCAAGTACTTCTGTTAGACGACCAGTGAAGTTGCTGATAACTGGTTCTATGTAGCCAGCAGAAGTTTGAATGTAGCAGAGAGGTTCGTTTGTCTTAACCTTAGTGCCTACTGCTGGTGCCGTAGAGAAGTCAGTAGGGTCAACTTCCCAGATGAGGCTACCTGTTGCAGTTGCTACGATAGGTTCTGTGCCCTGACGCTTAATCTTGAGAGCATCAGCTTCATTGTAACCCTGCTTAACAAGAGCTGCTGTACGAGCTTTATCAACTTCTTCAAGGAAACGTTGCTTAGCTACGCCACTCTTATAGAGTCTGTACTGAGCATCGTGCATAGCAAGTTCGAAGAGCTCTTCATCGTCTTGACCATAATCCCAACCATTTTCATCCATTTCTTTACGATATTCGTCAAGAGCATCAGGATAGTTGAGCTGTGGGTCTTCAGTAGTGAACTCGTGACCTTGTGCCTTAGCTAATTCGATAATTTCAGGAGCAAGCTGACCAGGAAGGCGACCGCTCTTACCTAGAATCATACCCCAAGTGTTCTTGTCGATAGCCAACCAGCGTTCCTTACCTGTAACGAGGTTATATACGTTCATGAGTGAAACGTTCTTGACATACTGGCTGAAAGGCGTTACAAGTGGTGGATAACCTAGACGAGGCCATACATATTCCACTTCGTTGAAGAGCTTAACAAGGAGGTCATCGATGCTAAGTTCGGCTTCACCCTTTGCGCGTAGGTGCATGTTGATACCAGCATGTACACCTTTAAGGTCGGCCATCATAGAACCCATCATACCGCCAGGAAGACCGCAACCAACAAGTAGAGAAGTCATCAAGTGGTTGCTCTTCTCGATGAAGAGACCGAGGAAGTCATCAATGAATTCTTGTGTAAGTGAACGTGCACGCATGTATGCGTCCATGTTAATTTCAGGAACCTTAAAGCCTGCATCGTGTAGCATCTCTCTGATGGTAATCACGTCTGGGTGAATCTTACCCCAAGAAAGTGGTTCCATAGCAACGTCGATGATGTCTGCACCTGCACGACATACTTCAAGCATAGAAGCTACAGAAAAACCAGGTCCAGAGTGACCGTGATATTCGATAACGATATTAGGGTGCTTGTCCTTAATAGTCTTTACGAGGCGACCAAGGAATGCAGGACGACCAACACCAGCCATATCCTTAAGACAGATTTCAGGAGCACCAGCAGCGATGAATTGCTCTGCAAGGTCTGCATAGTACTCAACAGTGTGAACAGGTGAGTGTGTGATACAGAGCGTAGCCTGAGGAATCATGCCTGCTTCAAGGGCATACTTAATAGAAGGGATAACGTTTCTTGGGTCGTTGAGCCCGTCGAAGATACGAGTGATGTCTACACCCTGAGCCTTCTTAACCTTGTACATGAGCTTACGCACATCCGCTGGTACTGGATACATACGCAATCCATTTAATCCACGGTCAAGCATGTGCGTTTGGATACCTGCAGCGTTGAAGAACTTAGTGAAGCCTCTTACAGCCTTATTAGGATTTTCTCCATACATAAGGTTTACCTGTTCGAAAGCACCTCCATTAGTTTCTACACGAGAGAAGCATCCCATCTCCACGATAACGGGAGCAATACGTTCTAGTTGGTCTAAACGTGGTTGGTACTTACCACTAGACTGCCACATGTCACGATAGACAAGGCTAAATTTAATTTCTCTTTGTGCCATACAATGATGTAATTATATGATTCTATTTAGTTACAATTCGTATTTATATTTTGCAGGACGTGTACCCATTGTAGAGCTGTAAGTGCAGCCGTCTCTGTGCGCAATCGGCTTGCTCCGAGTGTGCTAGGCTGTACACCTGCTTGCTCTGCCTGCATAATTTCTTCCGAGGAGAAATCTCCTTCTGGTCCGATGAATAGGTTTATGGAACTATTCATATTCGTAAGAGCGTGTTGGGGGAGTTGTTTCTTCTTAAAGGTTGAATGCTCGTCGTCCTCTTTGCAGTGAAACAACAGACTAACGCCATCAGCGCTCTGTTTGAGTGCATCTTTAAATGGTACGTCTACTTCAAGGAGGGGTAGTAGAGCCTTCTGCGATTGCTTCATTGCAGAAAGCATAATCTTCTGAAGCCGTTCCGCTTTAATATGTTTCCGTTCGCTATGAGCGCACTTAATAAGTGTAATCTTATCTACTCCAATCTCAATGGCTTTCTCAATGAGCCATTCCATTCGTTCAATAGATTTAGTTGGAGCGATGTAAAGATTGATTGTTCCTTGCCAATACTTATTCCACGGAAGCTCTTCATCGAGTATTACCCCACAATGCTTTTTGCTTACCTCTGAGATATGTGCCTTCCACACTTGACCCTGCCCGTTAGTTACCATAATAGGTTCTCCTTCGCTAAGTCGGAGGACACGCAGGGCATGTCCAGCCTCTTCTTCGGGGAGGATATTTGTCTGCTCTATTTCTGGAGCATAAAAAAGTGGTAAATCGAGCATTGTCATACTAAGTATTGTCGCCTATTCGTGGTCAAAGATAAATGTTTATTGCGATATAGGTACTATCTTTACAGAAAAAAATAAGGAATTAACAATCAATATACCCTGTAGAAAGTGAGAATAGATATTATAACCGTTGTTCCCGAGATATTAGAGGGTCCATTGTCTGCGTCTATACTAGGGCGTGTTCAGAAAAATGGTCTTCTAGAACTTCATATTCATAACCTTAGAGATTACTCTACCAATAAATGGAAACGGGTAGATGATTATCCCTTCGGAGGTGAGGCTGGCATGATTTTGCAGGTTGAGCCTATTGAGAGGGCGATAAACGAACTTAAATCTCAGCGTCATTATGATGAAGTTATTTTTACTTCGCCCGATGGAGAGACTTTCAATCAAGGTATTGCCAATGAAATGAGTCTACTAGGTAATATCATTATTCTGTGCGGACATTACAAGGGTATTGATTATCGTGTGCGTGAGCATCTGATAACACGAGAGATTTCGATAGGTGATTATGTGCTTACTGGGGGAGAGTTGGCCGCCGCGGTGATGACGGATGCAATCGCTCGTTTGATACCGGGAGCTATTGGTGATGCCGAGAGTGCCCTTAGCGATACATTCCAAGACAATCTATTAGCTCCTCCTATATATACAAGACCTGCCGATTATAATGGTTGGAAGGTTCCTGATGTCTTGCTAAGCGGACATGCAGCCAAAATCGAAGCATGGAAGATGGAGCAGGCCTTAGAGCGCACTAAACGTTTACGTCCCGATTTGCTAGATAAGCATTAGTCGGATAAAAACTGTTTGGTGTCTTAGTTAGACATACAATTATAAGCACGTGTAAATACATTCGTACTCACGCGTAAACACTTCAGTGAGTACGCGTACTTATTTCAGTAAGTACGTGTACTTATTTTGGTGAGTACATTGTACTCATTTCGGTCATTAAGCCGTATCGGCTGATGCAAGAGACTATGCCGAATATTAACTTTTGCTGCGCTCTTGCTTTCGCTAGCGTGTAATGTGGTTTGGCATTTATTGCTACCTTTGTGCGTATCAGATTTTACAAGTCAGTTATGAACGATAATATTGAAGTAAAAGAAGAGTCTCAAAAGAGCCTCAATTTCATCGAGCAGATTGTAGAGAATGACCTTAAAGAGGGCAAGAATGGAGGTCGTCTTCAAACTCGTTTCCCTCCCGAACCTAATGGCTATTTGCATATAGGTCATGCCAAAGCTATTATCATGGACTTTGGTATAGCTCAGAAGTATGGAGGCGTTTGTAATCTTCGCTTTGATGATACCAATCCTACCAAGGAAGATGTAGAATATGTAGATGCTATTCGCGAAGATATTCAATGGCTAGGTTTCCAATGGGGTGATGAGTTCTATGCTTCTGATTACTTCGAAAAGTTATACGAGTTAGCTGAGCGTATGATTTTAGCTGGTCATGCGTATGTAGATGAGCAAACTGCAGCGCAAATAGCCGAGCAGAAGGGTACACCCACTTCTCCGGGGCAAGATAGTCCTTATCGTAATCGTCCTGCAGAAGAGAGTTTGGACTTATTCCGTCGTATGAACGCAGGCGAATTTGAAGAGGGTGCTATGACGCTAAGAGCTAAGATTGATATGGCTCATAGCAATATGCATTTCAGAGACCCAATCATCTATCGTATTATTAAGTATCCTCACCATCGTACTGGTCGCAAATGGAATGTATATCCTATGTACGACTTTGCGCATGGGCAGAGCGACTATTTTGAGGGGGTAACGCACTCTATTTGTACGCTTGAGTTCGTGGTGCACCGTCCTTTGTACGATTACTTCATTGAGCGTTACAAAGAACTATATAATGCTCCTGCAGATTATAGCCCTCATCAGTATGAGTTTAATCGCTTGAATATAACTTACACGATGATGAGTAAGCGTAAACTTCTGCAGCTCGTTCAAGAAGGGCTTGTGTCAGGTTGGGATGACCCTCGTATGCCTACTATATGTGGTTTCCGTCGTCGTGGCTATACGCCTCAATCTATCCGTAACTTTGTAGATAAGATTGGTTATACCAAGTATGATGGTGTGATTGATATGGCGCTACTAGAGCACAGCGTGCGCGAAGACTTAAATAAGCATGCCCTCAGAGCATCTGCCGTTATTGACCCTGTTAAGTTGATTATAACAAACTACCCAGAGACTCAAACTGAGGATATGAACTTTGTGAATAATCCAGAAGACGAGTCAGCAGGCTCTCACAAAATCACTTTCCGCAGAGAACTCTATATCGAGCGTGAGGACTTTATGGAAGATGCTCCAAAGAAGTTCTTCCGTATGACTCCGGGGCAGGAAGTTCGCTTGAAGAGTGCTTACATCGTTAAATGTACTGGCTGTAAAAAGGATGCAGATGGCAATGTAGTAGAAGTGTATGCTGAGTACGACCCCGAAACGCTTAGCGGACGTCCCGAATCTAATCGTAAGGTCAAGGGTACTATCCATTGGGTTTCTTGTGCCGATAGTGTAGAGGCTGAAGTTCGTCTTTATGATAGACTCTTTACGGATGAAGACCCTGCGTCGGTTAAGGACCGTAGTCTAGCTGAGATGATTAACCCTGAGAGCCTCGTTGTTGTCAAGCATGCTCGCGTAGAGCCTTTCCTTGCACAAGGTAAGGTGGGAGACCATTATCAGTTCCAACGTATTGGCTACTTTACAGTGGATGCAGACTCTACAGAAGGTCATTTAGTATTTAACCGTACTGTAGGTCTTAAAGACTCTTGGAAGAAAGCTTCTAAGTAATCAAAATAATTAGACAAAGACTCTACAATAGGAGAATTAGTGCCTATTGTAGAGCCTTAATTTTATGTAGATTAAGTATAATATGATTGAATCGTTAGATTTTATAAAGGAGATACTCCAGCATCTCAATTACTTTTGGGTTACTGTCCTTATGGCGATTGAGAGTTCGTTCATTCCTTTTCCTAGTGAAGTGGTCGTTCCTCCAGCTGCGTATAGAGCCGCTAATGGAGAACTCAATGTTTTCCTAGTGGTGCTGTGGGCAACTATTGGTTGTGACCTCGGAGCTTTGGTTAATTATTACTTAGCTAAGTATCTGGGTAGACCTGTTGTATATCGTTTTGCGGCAAGTAGATTAGGTCGCTTATGCTTGCTAAGCCCTGAGAAAGTAGAGAAGGCTGAGCAGTATTTTGTGAAGAATGGTGCTACATCAACCTTGATTGGACGATTGATACCGGGTATTAGGCAATTAATCTCAATTCCTGCGGGATTATCGGGTATGCCCCTTGGTCCATTCTTGCTCTACACAACACTAGGAGCTCTTGCATGGAATACTGTTTTAGCTATTGTTGGTTATTTATTAGGTCATGCCGTTCCGATTGATAAGCTTAATGAAGCTGTACTTCACTACACAAAGCCAATAGGTTATGCTATTTCTGTGCTTGTCTTGCTGGGAGTAGGCATTCATTTTCTACTTAAGAAGAGAAAGAAATAGCCTCTTCACTATTGCAGAATATAAATATATTCACTAATTTTGCAATGCAATTGAGAAATACGATTGCTTTGGGTTGAGTCGCTAGCTCAGTTGGCAGAGCACATCCCTTTTAAGGATGGGGTCCTGGGTTCGAGCCCCAGGCGACTCACGTAAGGAGATAGATTTTAATAGTCTATCTCCTTTATTTTTATATTTCTAGTTCTATTTCGAAAGGCGTATCAGATACTAATTTAATTTGAGTAAAAATGAGGCTACTAAGCCATTAAAATCACTATTTATAGGTATTGTGAAACTATTGCGGCGTATCTAATTTTGCAAAATCTTAAACAAGATATAAAACAATAGTATGACAAAGAAACTACTTTTGGTAACAGCTCCTTTGCTGTTTTCCATAGCCTTGAGTGTGCAAGCTCAAGAGCATTCTTTCAAGAAAAAAAGAGCAATCTCTTTAGCTTCTAGTGAACTTGCTAGCCTTAAGGGGCAAAGTGTGTTCGGGCGTATCACAGATAAGAATAAACGTCCTCTTGCTGATGTCATCGTACATATAAAGGGAACGCAATTACATATGTATTACGAATGAAGAGGGTATTTTCCAACTCACAAATCTAAGTGGAGAAGACATTACTCTAGAGGTGATGAGTATGGGCTTCAAATCACAAGATGTTTTAGTAAAACTTGATACTGAAAAGCCAGTTGCTTGTAATTTAATCCTAGTAGAACAAGCACATCAGCTCCAGAGCGTAGAGGTTGTGGGGCGTAATGAGCGTTCTTATAAGAATACACTTTCATTCGTTGCGACCAAGACGGAAACACCTCTTAAGGATATCCCTCAGTCTGTTGGTTATGTAACCAAGGAGCTTGTGCGTGACCAAGGAGCTACGACGGTAAATGATGTCGTTAAGAATATTAGCGGTGTCAATCAGTATACAACTTATAATGATTTTTCGATAAGAGGCTTTCGTACCATAGGTAATCGCAATTCGGGTAATCTTGTTAATGGTATGAGAGCTCAAACGAGCCTTTGGAGACAGCAATCTATTGCCAATATAGAGCGTGTTGAGATTATCAAAGGTCCAGCTTCAACTCTCTTTGGGAATGCTGCACCGGGAGGGGTAATCAATCGTGTAACCAAAAAGCCTCTGACTTATCACAGCAATAGCGTCTCTACTACAATCGGGAGCTTCAATACGTTGAATACTTATGCCGACTTTACAGGGCCTCTTGATAAGCGAGAAACTTTACTGTATCGCCTTAATTTAGGTTATGAGCATACAGATACCTTCCGAGATTTACAAGAAACAACAAATTATATTGTAGCGCCATCTTTCTCTTTCTTGCCGAGCAAGAACACTCAATTCAATGTAGATATCTTCTATCAATATAATAAAGGTAAGCTAGACCGCGGACAATCTATATTTGGAGATGGAGAACTAAGTTCTGTGCCTATTAGCCGTTCACTATCAGCAACGAATGATTATCTAAATGAGAAGTTGATGAATACGACCTTGGGATTAACGCATCGTTTCTCGGATAAACTTTCACTGAATATTACTTATCAAAATTCGTCTTATGATGAGTCTTTAAGAGAGCATAGCCAAGGGAATGCTTATGTGAAGTTGGCTGATGGCAAGCAGAACCCTTCACGCATCTTGATGGTTGCTAGACAAAGAGAGCGTTACTTCCGAAATAATAGTCTGAATACTTACTTGAACTATGAGCTGAATACAGGAGCTTTGCGTCATCGTATCTTATTAGGGTACGATTATTTCCAAATGGAACTGAAGGCAGGTTCTTCGGATATGTCTGCTAGTGGTTATTTGCTGAAGGCGGGTGGGGCAAGCAATGCCTTCAAGCCTGCTGATATTGCTAAGTATTTACTTGATAAAGATGGTAACCCTCGTACTAATGTGCCTTATTACGACCTTACTACAAATAATGGTAATGTAGAACAGGATTACTCAAAGTACATATTTAGTAATGTCGCAATTACTCCCTATTTGCAGTATTCACATGGTGTTTATGTGCAAGACCAAATGGAGATTGGTCGTGTGAAGTTCTTGCTAGGGCTTAGACAAGAGTACTTTACAGACCTATTGAATTATAAGGATGCTAAGGAGAAGAAAACCACACAGACAGCACTAATCCCACGCTTGGGGGCGGTTTTGTCTATCACGAAAGACTTAAATCTTTATGGTACATGGATTAGAGGATTTGAACCTCAGAGTGCATCAGTACAGAGTAATCCCAAAGCTGGAGGTCCATTTGACCCTGAACAAAGCGAATTATTTGAAGCTGGTCTTAAGGGGGAATGGTTCAGTAAGCGATTGAGTACAACTCTATCGGCCTACCATCTTAAGAAGAATAATACGCTCTATAATGCTGGTGATGAAAATAATCCAGACCTCTTAGAGCAGGTTGGAGAAGAGGTTTCTAAGGGGATTGAACTTGATGTGGCTGGATTTATAACGCCTAGTTGGAGCTTAGTAACTAACTACGCTTACACAGATGCAGCGATTACCCGAACTAAGACTAATACTGAAAAAGACTTTGGAATGCAACGTCCCAATACTCCTAAGCATGCATTCAATATATGGAGTAAGTATATTTTCTTATATGGACCTCTAAAGAACTTTGGACTTGGATTAGGCTTTAATGCAGTATCACAGAGATATGGACAAGTGGGTAAGCGAGAGAATACTATTGTTTATCCTGGGTATGGCTTAGTGAATGCTGCGCTTTATTATCGCTTGCGCAATTTGCAGGTTCAGCTCAATATCGATAATGTCCTAGATAAAACGTATTGGGTTGGTGGTTACGACAAACTACGTTCGTTCCCTGGTACGCCTCGTAATATTAAGGTGGCTGTAAGTTATCGTTTCTAGTTTCAGATGTAAAGGTTTGGATTTGGGTGAAACTAAGGTATCATGCACGTTTCCTAAAGTCAAAACCTCGGCGAGGTCTGTACAGACTACACGTGTAGTCTGTACAAACTTCAGCCGTAGTTTGAAGAGACTACAGCTGAAGTCTGCAGATTACTCTGTAAGTCTATGATTTAGAGTTAGTATGCTTGCCTGGTTGTAAAGTTTGTTATAACGATTATTGTACTTTATGTTGGTTGCGAAGATTGGGTAAGGGTTGAGTAATTCAAAGGAAACTGCTGTTAGGTCTCCCTAGGCTAAATGTTCAGCCTATGTCACGTTCAGTAGAAAAACGGGCTGTATCAAGATTACCTTGATACAGCCCGTTTCGTTATGTATATGTTCTTTGATTTAATTAAGCAAAGCGCTCTGCAATCAATGCGCGAACTTCATCTCTTAGTTCCTCTCTGTCTAAGTGGAGGAGTACATCTTCACTGAAGGCTATGCTCAAGAGTCGCTTAGCTTCGTCTTTAGCAATACCACGTTGCTGCATATAGAAGAGCGCTTGTTCGCTGAGTTGCCCAGTAGTCATACCATGGCTACACTTGACATCATCAGCATAGATTTCTAGCTGAGGCTTAGCCTGCATTCTAGCTGTTTTGCTAAGAAGTAGGTTGTTGTTAGTCTGATATGCTTGCGTCTTTTGAGCGTCAATGGCTACAAGTATGCGACCTGTAAAGACGCCATAGCTATCATCTCTTAAAACATACTTGAATAGCTCCGTGCTAGTACAGTGAGGAACACTGTGACTGATGAATGAGAAGTTATCCGTATGTTCTTTATCAGAATTAACAACAAATCCACCTAATTGCAAGTTAGCTCCTTCGCCAGCTAAATCACAATAATAGTTATTGCGAGTCTTACCATTCGTGAGTGAGAAGAAGTTAATGTTAGCATCGCTTTCTTCTTCTTGGTGTAGGTGAAGGGTGCTGATACGACGGCTTAGTTCGCTTGTTTGCTCTAGGTCTGTATAGCTCAACTTAGCTCCCTTAGAGAGATAGATTTCAATCGATTGAAGGCTCATACTTATATGCTCGCCTACATTACGTTCCTTGACAAGCATCTCAAGAGAGGCGCCTTCATCTAGAACTATAATTACGCGACGAGCTTCGAGTACTCTACCATTAGACATAAGGAAAGACTCTACCTCGTAAGGCTTTTCTATTCTGGCTCCCTTAGGAAGATAGAGTAGAGTTGCCTCTTCGTTTAGTCCTTGTACTAATTGGGCGATAGGGTCTTGTGCTAAGCTCTTAATAGCCTTGAGTGCAATGGGACTCTGATTAAGGTTGCCAAGATAAGCACCTTCGGGTAAGGTTATTTCATCTCTATTGTCGCTGTATTCAGCTGAACCATATTCCCAAGCTTCGTCAAGCATAGCTGAGAGGTCTGTACGCTGATAATTCTCACTGCGATACAGAGGAAGACCTAGCTCAAGGAATTTATCTAGAGCATTCTTTTGCTCTGCACTAGGATTAGGCTTTAGAGAGAGCAATCTGTCTGTGATACTACTCATAAGATTGCATTATTTATTGTTCGTCCTTAAGCCAATCATAGCCCTTCTCTTCAAGCTCAAGAGCGAGCTCAGGTCCACCGCTTTTTACGATGCGACCATTGTGTAGTACGTGTACAAAGTCTGGCTTAATGTAATCAAGTAGGCGTTGATAGTGGGTGATGACGATAGCACTGCGTTCAGGGCTACGTAGGGCATTAACCCCATTCGCTACAATGCGTAGGGCATCAATATCTAGACCACTATCAGTTTCGTCTAGAATAGCTAGCTTAGGCTCAAGCATAGCCATCTGGAAGATTTCATTACGCTTCTTCTCACCTCCAGAGAAGCCCTCGTTTACACTTCTATTAGCTAGCTTGCTGTCCAGTTCAACTAAAGCACGCTTTTCTTTCATTAGCTTAAGGAACTCAGTAGCATTCATAGGCTCTAGTCCTTGTGCCTTACGACGCTCATTAACTGCCGCACGCATGAAGTTTACCATGCTTACTCCGGGTATTTCTACTGGATACTGGAAGCTAAGGAACATACCTAGATGAGCACGTTCTTCTGGCTCTAGGTCAAGAATGCTTTCGCCTTCAAACTCAATCTCTCCCTCAGTAACTTCGAAAGAAGGGTGTCCTACGAGTACAGATGATAGAGTACTTTTACCTGCTCCGTTAGGACCCATAATAGCGTGTACTTCGCCTGGATTAATCTCAAGGCTTAGACCTTTTAGAATTTCTTTATCTCCAATGTTAGCGTGGAGGTTATTTATTTTTAGCATTATAATCGTTATTATTTGATGTTTTACTTAGAATGAATGAGGGTCTAACCTACTGAGCCTTCAAGGGAAATAGAAAGTAACTTCTGCGCTTCTACAGCAAACTCCATAGGGAGTTTGTTCATGACTTCTTTGGCATAACCATTGACAATGAGACCGACAGCTTCTTCTACACTAATGCCTCGTTGCTGGCAATAGAATACTTGGTCCTCACTAATCTTACTTGTTGTTGCTTCGTGCTCAATAATGGCAGTATCGTTGTCTACTTGAACGTAAGGGAAAGTGTGTGCGCCACAAGTACTGCCGAGAAGTAGGCTATCACATTGAGAGTGGTTGCGTGCATTCTCTGCATTCTTACCTACTTGTACAAGTCCACGATAGCTATTCTGACTCTTACCAGCACTAATACCCTTGCTGACGATGCGGCTACGCGTATTCTTACCGAGGTGAATCATCTTAGTACCGGTATCTGCTTGTTGGAAATTATTGGTTACAGCTACAGAGTAGAATTCAGCTGTGCTGTCATCTCCCATAAGCACGCAACTAGGATATTTCCAAGTGATAGCCGAACCCGTTTCTACCTGCGTCCAGCTTAGCTTGGCACGGTCTCCTCGGCATACACCACGCTTAGTTACGAAGTTATAAACGCCGCCTTTACCTTCCTTATCTCCGGGGAACCAGTTCTGTACTGTAGAATACTTTACTTCGGCATCCTTTTCAACGACCCATGGAGCAACGTACGCCCTTAGGAATATATACAAATGAACCGTCAGAGAATACAGCTGAGTTCATGGCTGCAAAGAAGTTGTCCTTTACGGGAACGACAGAACTTAGATATTTGCGTACCAGCTCTGGGTGTTCTTGGACGGCTTCACTAAATGAACAGAAGATGATACCCTTCTCGGCTAGCTTCTCTTTGAAAGTCGTTTTTACCGAGACAGAGTCAATAACGGCATCAACAGCGATACCGCTCAATATCTTACGCTCTTCTAGAGGAATACCCAGTTTCTCAAAAGTACGTAGTAGCTCAGGGTCTACTTCATCAAGACTCTTGGGACCTTCTTTCTTCTTGGGGGCTGCGTAATAATAGATATCTTGATAATCTATTGGAGGAATGTTGAGATGAGCCCAATTAGGTTGCTCCATCTTTTGCCATGCACGGAATGCTTCCAATCGGTATTCAAGCATCCATTCAGGTTCTCCTTTCTTAGCCGAAATGAGCCTTACAGTTTCTTCCGTAAGACCTTTACCGAGCGTTTCTGTATCAATCTCGGTTGTGAAACCATATTTATATTCACTTGAGGTTACTTCCTCAATTATTTGTTCGTTATCTGACATTTTTATGTGATATATCGAGTTTAATTTGATAACAAGGGCTTATGTCATTTTGTTTTTGCCGTTTCGTATGTAAATAAAAATTGTGCCCTAGTTATAGATTTCAGTAGAGATTGACTATTCTTGAATTTGTATGTGAATGAACCTCTCCTTGCCATACATATCGTTTAGTATATCAGATAGATGTATATTATTCTCGCCTATAATAGAACGCATGTTGTTAAGCGTTTCTTGAGCGTAAAGAGGGTTAATCTCAAGAAATATATGTGCCTTATTTTTTAGATAACCTTTTTGTTTTAGTCTAGCTATCTCATCATAAAAAATAGTTGGTCTCTCTGATGGTGCAAATAAAGCGGTAGTTGGTTCCCAATCAAGAACCTGTTTACTCATCTCGTTAGCCTCTTTAGGGTGAATGTAGGGCGGGTTGCTGACAATAATGTCATAGCCTTCTTCTCTATCAATGACGGGCAGCGTAAATAAATTAGCTTCTTGGATTTCTATCGGGATATTATGCTCAATAGTGTCAATGTTCTTTTGAGCTGCTTGAAGGGCTTCCGAACTCAAATCAATAGCGTGAATGGCTTCTACAGCGTCCTTGCGAAGTAGGCGAGCAAGAGCAATAGGGATACAAGCACTGCCAGTACCTATGTCAAGTATTCGTAAAGGTGTGTGGAGCGTTGATGGATACTCTTGCTTGACCGTCTGAGTTAGTAAGTGAACAAGCTCTTCTGTTTCAGGTCTTGGTATAAGTACAGACGGGCTAACCTCAAGTTTGAAGTCTAAGAAGTAAGCGTAGCCTAATATATATTGTAGAGGTTCATTCTGTTCTAATCTAGATATTGCAGCGCATAGGCTAGCCCATTTATCCTCAGATAAAGGTGTATCTTTGTCCGTTAGTAGTAAATCTGTTTGCGACATCGCAAGTTTATCCATAAGTAAGGCTTGAGTAATGGCTTTAACCTCGCTTGGACTATTATATATCGGGATAAGTTTATCAAATGCGTTCGCAAGGAATGATTTAATTGTATTCATAACTAAAGTGCAAAGATATAATGAAGAATATAGATAAGCTTCAACCTGAAGATGAATTATATATGCGAAGAGCCCTAGATTTAGCTTTGCTAGGCCACGGATATACATTATCTAATCCAATGGTAGGGGCTGTACTCGTTTATGAAGGTCGTGTTATAGGAGAAGGTTATCATCACCGTTGGGGTATGCCTCATGCGGAGGTGATGGCGATTAACAGTGTTAAGGAAGAGGATAAGGCTTACATAAATAAAAGTACACTCTACGTAACATTAGAACCTTGCTCGCACTATGGTAAAACACCGCCCTGCTCGGAGCTTATTATAAGGAAACAAATACCAAAGGTTGTTGTCGCTCAGCGGGACCCATTTCCAGAAGTATCTGGTCGTGGTATAGAGTTACTGAAGAGGTCGGGTGTCTTGGTTATTGAGTCATGTTTAGAGGAAGAAGCCAAGAAACTAAATCAAGCCTTCAATGTGCGTTATACCAAGGGCAGACCATTTGTTGCACTCAAATGGGCAGAGAGCATAGACGGATTTATTGACCGTAAGCGAGATAATGTCTCCGAGCTTGCTTATGTGTTTTCGTCAGAGTATCGCAAAAGACTTGTTCATCGTTCTCGCCGAGATTATCAAGCTATCCTTGTCGGCACTAATACGGCATACTTGGATAATCCAAGCCTAACAAATAGGTATTGGGGTGATTTGCAACCTATACGGATAATTCTTGATGCAAAACTCCGATTACCACAGCATTTAAAAGTCTTTCAAGATGGTGTCGCTCCTACGTGGGTGATTTATGATGCTTCTCAAGTGCCCTCTCAGCCTACTGCATCTTGTGATGACCTTAAGTATCTTCCTGTACCAAGCATGACGGCTCATAATATCTTAAGTTGTTTGCGAGATATGCAAATCAATTCTCTTTATGTAGAAGGAGGAAGCAGGACGTTGCAGATGTTCATTGATGAGGGTCTATACGATACGATTGAGTACGAGAAAAGCCGAGTTTATTTGGGCGAAGGAGTTTCAGCGCCATCTATTGTTGGCGTAAAATAAGTTTGAGTTGCTTCTAAGAATCCAATTGAGGTAGTAGCCTTAGCCGCATCAAGACAATGAGACCATTTCATTATGCGGCACTCGTTGTGTTATTTTTGACATTCGGGCTCAGTCATCTTAGTAAGTGCGTGTACTTAAATTTGTAAGTACGTAGTACTTTCTGGAGACTTCAGCTGTAGTCTGTACAAACTACACGTGTAGTCTCTTCAAACTACAGCTGAAGTTTGTACAGACTTTGCTGAGGTTTTGAGAATAGGAAGCGCAGGTGTACTTTTCTCTTTGTTTATGCAGCAATTTTAATGTTCGTTGATGGAGACAGTAAATAGGTACTTACTCCAGCATATAGGTCTCAAAAAAATAGTACCTTTGCCATAGAATTAGTTAGACGTAGCTAAAATAAGGTTAAAAATCAAATGGAAAAGATTATTCGTAAGGCACTTATATCAGTGTACCACAAGGATGGATTAGCTGATATATTATCAGAGCTTCATCAAGCTGGAGTGGCTTTTGTATCAACAGGAGGAACAAGAAAATTCGTAGAGAGTCTTGGCTATCCGTGTGAGGCTGTTGAAGATTTAACCCAATACCCATCGATGCTTGGAGGGCGTGTTAAAACCCTTCATCCTGCTATTTTGGGTGGTATTTTAGCTAGACGTTCTAATGCTCAAGATAAGGTTGAGATTGCTCAATATAATATTCCTTTGATTGACCTCGTTATCGTAGACTTATATCCCTTTGAGGAAACTGTTGCTTCGGGGGCTGATGAGTCTGATATTATCGAGAAGATTGATATAGGAGGTATCTCGCTTATCCGAGCAGCAGCTAAGAATTTTGAGGATACGATTATTGTGGCATCAAAGGCTCAATATGCTCCCCTCTACGATATACTCAAATCGCAGGGGGCGAAGACAACTTTGGCGCAACGTAAAGAGTTTGCTCGATGTGCCTTTGCTGTAAGTTCTCATTACGACTCTGCTATCTTTAACTACATGGATGGCGGAGAAAATCGTGAGCTAAGAGTAACATCTGCTCATAGAACGGAACTTCGCTATGGCGAAAATCCTCATCAGAAGGCTTGTTTCTGGGGAAATCTAAACGATTATTTTGAGCAACTTCACGGCAAAGAACTATCGTATAATAATCTTCAAGATGTAGAAGCTGCAGTACAGCTAATACAGGATTTTGAAGAACCTAGCTTCGCTATTCTTAAGCATAATAATGCGTGTGGATTTGCATCAGCTAACGATATTCTGACTGCTTACGAATTGGCTTTGGCTTGCGACCCTGTATCTGCCTTTGGAGGTGTGCTTATTGCGAACAGACACATAGATAAGGCTACTGCTGAAAGCATCAATAAGCTTTTCTGCGAAGTGCTAATTGCTCCTAGCTATGATGGTGAAGCTTTGGAAATTCTCAAAAGCAAAAAGAACCGTATCATACTTATTCAGAAGAAGCGTATAGAGACTTCGCTATCACTTCGTTCTGCCTTGGGAGGATATCTCCAACAAGAAATAGATTACGTTGTAGATACGAAAGAGCAATGTAAAGTCGTTACTAATACGTCTCCAAGTAGTGATGAGGTGAGCGAGCTTCTATTTGCGAACAAGATTGTCAAGCATAGCAAGAGTAATGCTATTGTTATTACAAAGGGTAAGCGACTGCTTGCAAGCGGAGTCGGTCAGACGTCACGTGTCGATGCTCTTAAGCAGGCGATAGCAAAGGCGCAAGGTTTTGGCTTTGACCTCAATGGCGCAGTTATGGCAAGTGATGCTTTCTTCCCCTTCTCAGACTGTGTGGAGTTAGCCGCTCAGGCTGGAATTACAGCGATAATACAGCCAGGTGGAAGTATTCGCGACGAGGAAAGTATTCAAAAGGCCAACGAGCTAGGAGTGGGTATGCTATTTAGTGGTATCCGTCATTTTAAACATTAAACTACAGAAAGTATAAGAAAAATAGATGGGATTTTTTTCCTTTAAGCAAGAATTGGCTATTGACTTAGGTACAGCCAATACTATTATTGTCAAGGATGGCAAGATTGTTCTTGACGAACCAAGTGTAATCTCGTTTGATGGTAATGGCAAAGTTATTGCCGTAGGTGCGCGAGCTCGCGAGATGTATGAAAAGGGGCATGATAAGGTAAAGACTGTTCGTCCTCTACGTGATGGGGTGATTGCAGACTTCAATGCTGCTGAACAAATGATACGCGGTATGATCAATATGATTGGTCGCCGCAGTCGTTGGTTTTCTCCGTCATTACGTATCGTCGTATGTATCCCATCCGGTAGTACCGAAGTTGAAATCCGTGCCGTGAGAGACTCTAGCGAACATGCTGGAGGTAGAGATGTATATATGATTCACGAACCTATGGCAGCAGCTATCGGAGTAGGTATAGATGTACTTGCACCAGAGGGTCATATGATTGTTGATATAGGCGGCGGTACGACAGAAATCGCTGTTATCTCTCTTGGTGGCATCGTTACAGATGAAAGTATTCGTACTGCTGGTGATGAGTTCACGAAGGACATCATGGATTATATGAGCAACACTCATAAAATCAAGATTGGTGAGCGAACAGCAGAGCAAATCAAGATTAATGTAGGTGCGGCTTACTCTGAAGTTGATGAGGCTCCAGCGCCTTATAAGGTAACAGGTGCAGATATGATGACAACGACACCTAAGGAAGTTGCCATCTCTTACCTTGATATTGCTCAGTGTCTTGAACCTTCTATCCAAAAGCTTGAGAATGCTGTTCTTAAGACCTTGCAGTCTACAGACCCTGAGCTCTATTCAGATATCTGTGATAATGGGGTCGTCCTCACTGGTGGTGGAGCCTTACTTCGAGGTTTAGATAAGCGTTTTACTAAGCGTTTTGGTATTGAGTTCCGTGTAGCTGAAGACCCATTACACGCAGTTGCAATTGGTACAGGAATCGCACTTAAGAATATAGATAAGTTTGAATTCCTCATTCGCTAATCGGAAGTCCTCTCTTTGAATTGATGTAGATGCAGAGACTTCTCGCATTCATATTCGAACATAAACACTGGTTCCTACTCGTAGTATTGGAAGTGTTTTCTCTTAGCTTATTCCTCGGTGATGGTTTTTATCGCCGAGGATTAAGTGCTTATATATCCACAAGTCTAACGGGGCATGTGAATGAATGGATAAGTGAGGGGTATGCTTACTTCAAACTCTCAGAGCAAAATGATAATTTGCTGAGAGAAAATGCTCGTCTAGAGCAAGAGCTTGTTCACTTGCGTAGGCAGATTAGCGATGCTCAAGCAGAAAATATTCTACCTCAAGTACTCCCTTCGGATAGCAGTGAGGTTGTTCGAGGTTATGCTGTCGCACGCATTGTTAACGTCCGCCATACTCTTGGAGAGGTCTACTACATAATTAATAAAGGAAGTAGAGATGGCATAAAAAAGGATATGCCAGTCATGAGTGCACAAGGGGTTATGGGGGCTGTCTTGAATTGCTCTGCCGATTACTCAATTGTTATCCCAATTATCAATCCTAAGCTGAAGTTGAGTTGTACGGTTAAGGGAAAAGGATACGATGGACAGCTATCGGTTAATGATGGAACTGCTCAGCCTGTATTTAGTGGCGCCCCCTTGCATGCCGATATTGCTACAGGTGATACACTCCTAACTAGTGGGTATTCGTATATCTTTCCCAAGGGTCTCATGGTGGGCACAATCAAGCAAAAGGCTTATAAACGAGTGGGTGGGGCATCTCCATTCGCTAATTATTCCGTGCAACTGCGTACCAGCTTTGACGGCTTAACGCATGTCTATGTGTTGCTTACTCAACCTATGATGGAGGCCCAGACCCTTGAAGACTCTACGCTAAAGACAGATGAACAATAGCTATCCTCGCGTTATAATACTAAGCATTCTGTTTATTGCTTTACAGGTATGGGTGTTTAATCCTGTATCACTCTTTCGTGTGGCTACACCTCTTGTCTATCCATTGATACTTAGTTTCTTTCCTATGGATAAGAAGCCTGGTGAGCTAATGACTTTTGGCTTCGTGATAGGTATGATTATTGACTATCTGGCTTTTACTCCAGGATTAAATGCAAGTGCATTTACATTGACGGCTTTTCTTCGTCCGTATCTAATCAAAACAATAGCCAATGCTCAAGATAAAATAGAGCAATTGCCATTGCCTTCTGTTATTGAGGGGGGGGCATTTACCTTGCTACTAGAAGTCTTCATCGTGCACCATCTCTTGATGTATCTCTTATCATTTACAATAACTGAGAGTATAATGGATACGCTTATTCATTTGGGTGCAGGTTTAGCCCTATCCTTTTTGATTGCAGCGATTATGCTGTATACTTTGAATATCCGCATTTATCCGAATAAGCATGGTTAATGATCAGTACTATCAGAGGAGACTCTTGATGATACTCTTTGTTGCCTTCATAGCTGTAACTTTTATTGCTCGTCTCTTCTACTTACAAGTGCTTAGCCCTAATTATCAAGAAAGAGCTAAGCGCAATGCTTATTATAACAAAGCTATCTATCCGGCTAGAGGGATTATATTTGACCGTAATGGCAACTTGCTTGTTGCTAATAAGCCAGCTTATGACCTAATGGTGACAATGAGTGAGGTTCCCAAAGATTTAGATACCCTTAGCCTTGCTCGTGTGTTATCTGTCAGTGTAGAGGAACTGAGATTGAGCCTGCAGAAGGTTAAAGACCGTAAGATAAATAGAGGCTATTCACCTTATACTCCCCAAATCTTGATGAGCCATTTGGAACCTAGAGAAGTCGCTAGGTTGCAAGAGCAGTTGTATAAGTACACTGGCTTTAGTGTGCAGAGTCGTACGATAAGACATTATGAATATCATCATGCTGCACATATACTTGGTTATCTATCTGAAGCGAGTAGTCTTGATTTAGAGCGTGATAGTTCTTTAGCTGCAGGGGATTACATTGGGAAATCTGGCGTAGAGCGTCGGTACGATAGCTTGCTTAGAGGTACAAAAGGTCAAGAAATTCTACTTAGAGATTCGCGAGGTCGCATTAAGGGCAAGTATAATAATGGTCTTGATGATACGCCTATGGTTAATGGGAGAGACTTAACTCTTTCTATTGATTCCGGCCTTCAAGCTATTGGCGAACGTATGATGCGGGGTAAGCGTGGAGCTATTGTCGCTATCGAGCCTGAGACAGGAGAAGTATTAGCTTTAGTCACTTCGCCTACATTTGACCCTGAAATACTTGCAGGTAAAGATAAGGGAGAGCAGTATAAGCTCCTAGAGCAGGGTGAGGGTAAGCCTCTACTGAACAGAGCTATTATGGGGGGATATCCTCCCGGGTCAACATTCAAAGCAGGGCAAGCCGCCATCTTTCTTGAAGAAAAAGTTGTAACTCCCGAAACAAGATTTTCTTGTTTTAGAGGTTATCCTCTCTTGCGTGGACGTCCTAAGTGTCACCCTCATGCTCCATCTCCTAATCTTACTTACTCACTTGAAACTTCTTGTAATGCTTACTATTGCTGGGGTATGCATTTCTTACTAGATGATAGGAAGAGGCATCGTACAGTGCAAGAGGCTTTTGAAGCATGGAAGAAGCATATCATAGCTCTAGGTTATGGCTATAAGACTGGAATTGATTTACCGGGAGAGAAGCGTGGTTATATCCCGAATAGCAAAGTCTATGATAAGGTGTATAAGGGAAGGTGGAATTCATCAAGTATTATCTCTATTTCTATTGGTCAAGGAGAGGTCTTGGCGACACCTTTGCAAATAGCTAACCTTGTGGCCATCATTGCTAATCGTGGTTATTGGCATCGTCCTCACGTTATTCATGCAATTGCAGGAGTACCTCTTGATACAGCTTATACGAATAAGCAACAAACGGGTATTAAGTCTTCTAATTGGGAATATGTTGTGGAGGGTATGAGTAGGGCTGTTAAGGCAGGTACTTGTCGGGCTGCGAACTTTGCTCCCGGAGAATTTGAAGTGTGCGGTAAAACAGGTACAGCTCAAAACCCTCATGGGCATGACCACTCTGCTTTTATTGGCTTCGCTCCAAGGCACTCTCCTCGTATAGCTGTGAGTGTTTACGTAGAGAATGGTGGTTTTGGTGCTAAGTATGGCGTACCTATGGGACGCGTTATGATGGAGTACTATTTGCGTAAAGGTAAGCTCTCGGGAGGAGGACAGTCTGTAGCCAATGCAATGGCAGCTAGCTCAATATCATATTACTCTAATAACTAGTTGGATATGCAGTATAATAGAAATAACTCTTTATGGTCTTCTATTGATTGGTGGACAATCGGGATGTATATCTGCCTGCTTATCGCTGGTTGGTTCTCTATTTGTGGTGCGACATACAATTTTAAGATAGACGAACTTCTTGCACCTGGTAGTAGACCTGTTATGCAGGCTATTTGGATAGGTCTAGGTCTGTTGATTGCCTTTGGCGTATTGATGGTAAACTCCGATATTTTTGAAACCGGGGCACCGCTGTTTTATGCGCTCATGTTGCTGCTGTGTATGGTCACTATTGTGGTAGCTCCTGATATTAAAGGCTCTCGCTCTTGGCTTGTTATAGGTCCTCTGAGGTTGCAACCGGCTGAGTTTACAAAGGTTGCGACGGCACTTACTCTTGCTTGGCAATGTAGTAAGTATGGCTTTGAAATCAAAAGCGTGCACAGTTACCTCATTGTGATGGCTATCATACTTACCCCTGTTTTACTTATCATAGGTCAGAGTGAAACGGGGTCTGCTTTGGTTTTCTTTGCTCTCTTTATAGCTCTTTATCGAGAGGGGTTTACGGGGCTTTTCCTTGGATTAGGAGGTATTGCTGTTCTTTATTTTATCTCAGCCCTAATCTTTGATGAGGTTATTTGGTTTGGGAAAACAGATGCTGCACTCTTCCTTTTGAGCAATATGATTATGCTCTTTTCTCTCATTATGCTGGCTGTATATGGTCGCAGGCAGGAGAGAAATACCATGTTTATCGGCTTAGGCTTATTGGCATTTCAACTGATACTTTGGATAATTAACACCTATTTAGTGAGCTTTAATCTAGCTTGGGTTGCACTTGCTCTGCTAATTCTGCTGGCCTGCTATTATATTTATTTATGGGCAGGAGAAGCGATGCATGAGTATTTGTTTATTGGTTTATTTGCTTTGGGTTCTCTCGGCTTCTTCTTTTCAACGAATTATGTTTTTGATAATATCCTGCAACCACACCAGCAGGTTCGTATCAAGCTCTCTTTGGGAATTGAGGAAGATGTGCGAGGTAAAGGTTATAATGTAGACCAATCTAAAATTGCCATTGGTTCGGGTGGCTTATGGGGTAAAGGCTTCCTTGAAGGAACACAGACTAAGCTCAATTATGTCCCAGAGCAGGATACCGATTTTATCTTTTGTACTGTTGGAGAGGAGCAGGGTTTCTTAGGTTCAAGTCTGTTAATTATTGGCTATAGTATCTTCATTTTGCGTTTATGCTCGCTTGCCGAACGGCAAACGACTAAGTTTGGACGTGTCTATGGATATTCTGTTGCCGTTATTTTTCTATTCCATCTCAGCATTAATGTGGGTATGGTCATGGGCTTAGTGCCTGTTATCGGGATACCACTTCCGTTCTTCAGTTA